>Ga0100390_10001601_pt1 | contig 20109 bp, 23 predicted proteins | sample CryGeymeta201514_FD_81540 | JGI IMG/M metagenome (GOLD analysis project Ga0100390, IMG submission 81540) | Groundwater microbial communities from Crystal Geyser aquifers in Utah, USA - Crystal Geyser metaG 2015-14 | ecosystem: Environmental > Aquatic > Deep subsurface > Groundwater | place... | reverse complement strand
CTTTAAAAACGATCATCTCTCCGCTTTTTTCAGTGATTACAATGCTTGCGTCTGGTAAAAATGCCATTCCCCAAGGGATGTCAAGATCTTCTACTATAGTTTCTGAAGTATAAGCGTACGTGCTTTTTTCTATACTTGTGTCCTTTTGAGCACAAGCAGTAACTGTGAGCAGCAAAATGCTGAGAAAGAAAAAGTTATATTTCATAGGAATGGTTTTATTATAAAGTTTAAAAAGATACTGTTTTATTTAATTGAACTATAATTTGAGGGAAGTTAAAAATAATTCATTTAAATCATATTGAAAATAGGTAGATTAAAAGTAATTCTTATATTTGCAGCCGCTATAACGATAAGCATTTTGCTAATCAAATAGATAACCATCGGGGTGTAGCGTAGCCCGGTTATCGCGTCCCGCCTGAAGCGGGAAGGTTGCCAAAAGTTTAAATGATAAAAAGATGTTCGTATACATTCTTTTTACTGAAAAAAGTTCAAGATATTACGTGGGTCAGACTGCAGATATCGAAGAAAGATTGAAAAGACACAATTCAGGGAAAGTAAAATCCACCAAATATGGATTACCCTGGAAGATCGTTTTGCAAATAGTAGTTTTAAATCGTTCTGAAGCAATGCTTTTAGAAAACAAGATTAAAAAACGTGGTGCAAAAAGATATATTGATAACCATCGGGGTGTAGCGTAGCCCGGTTATCGCGCCTGCTTTGGGAGCAGGAGGCCGCAGGTTCGAATCCTGCCACCCCGACAAATGAGGTATCAAACGATACCAAAAAATAGCTAATCTTATGAAAAACAGTGATTTTAATTTTTACTGAAACCATAAGATTAGCTTTAATATCAAATGAAAGGTTACCTATTCGGTTACCTAGATAGTTACCAAATTTTTCACTACATTGGTAGTTCAATAGCGTTTGACTTTCGCTTCGATTTGACTTTCACAAACAAATCGATTATTCACTTAAAGCGAGGGTTTATGCAGACTTCAAAGACATTCAGTATCCATTTTTGGTTGAAAATGGCCAAAAGAAAAGGGGATATGGCCCCTATCTATGCACGTATCACCGTTAATGGAAAGCGAGCCGAGATCAGTTTAAAACGGGAAATTTCGGTGACCTATTGGGATGCCAGATCCAAAAGGGCCAAACCAAGGACACCTGGGGCCAAGGCAACCAATGCCTATCTGGACGATATCTATTCCAGTTTGCTGGATTGCCACAAACAGTTGACGTCCGAGTTCAAGTTGGTAACGGCCCATAATATCAAGGCCCGTTTTCTGGGAGAGGACGAACAGCACAGGACCCTCATGGAATTGGTGGACTACCATAACAAGAACATGCGATCGACAATTAAATCCGGTACGCTCAAAAATTACTTTACCACTGAAAAATATTTAAAAAGGTTTCTGAAGAAAAAGATGAAGGCAAACGATATTTACCTAAAGGGGCTATCGTACAGTTTTATCATTGATTTCGAGCAATTCTTGCGCAATACGCCTTCCATCAACAATGCACAGCCATTGAACAACAATGGCGTAATGAAACATTTGGAGCGCTTTAAAAAACTGCTCAACCTGGCCACGGACATGGAATGGATAGAAAAAAACCCATTCTCTCGTTTTAAACTGAAATTTTCAAAGTATGAGCGGGCTTTTTTATCAAAATCGGAACTAGAGGTATTAGAACTTGGCGTTTTAAAACAGGAAGCACATATCAGGACCAGGGATGTCTTTGTCTTTGCCTGTTACACCGGGCTGTCGTACATCGATGTGAAATTATTGACCAAGGACAATGTGGTCAAGGGCATAGACGGTGATCAATGGATATTCACGAGCAGGGAAAAGACCGATAAGCCCGTGAAAGTACCACTCTTGGACAAAGCATTGGATATCATAGGCAAATATAAGGGAACGTTGCCCGATAGCTTATTGCCCGTATATAGCAATCAAAAAGTGAATGCCTATCTAAAAGATATTGCACAGGAACTGGAGATACCAAAAAAATTGACGTTCCATTCGGCAAGACATACCTTTGCCACCACGGTAACCCTATCAAATGGCGTCCCGATTGAAACGGTATCGAAACTATTGGGACACACCAAACTGTCTACTACCCAAGTGTATGCTAGGGTAATGGAACAAAAGCTAAGTAGTGATATCAGGGATTTAAAGGACAAGCTCAATAATAGCATGCCAGATTTGGACAACCAGCAAGTCTCGGCAGTTTAGAGTCCAATTTACAGGAGGAATTGGGTTATAGGGATATATTCATACAATATTCCCGAAATATAAACGTCGCAAAATATTTTTCGGAAAAGGGACGGCATAAAGCCAGCGCTTCTTCCATCGCTTATTTATTCCGTTTCCTTTCCATTCCAAAATTTTGTCTTCCGTTTGGGTTCTGCTCAAATATTGTTTAATCTAAAAATTTCATTATCATGGAAACAAAAACAAGACAGAACGGAACGGCAAAAAATGAGAATGCAAGCGTTAAAAAGGAAGTCCAAAAAAAGCTGACAGAAGAGGCTATCGGAAAGACTATAGTCCCTGAAAAGACCAATACGGTCGAGAAGCCTACGATCAATTTGGATAACCGGATCCAAAAGTTTGAGAAATTGAGAGGTTTGGCCACACAACGTGAAAGGCTTACGGAACTCTAAGTGAGCTTACCAAGTTCAATTATAATCAGGATGGTTCAAGTTCCTTTTATATCCGGGATTCCCGTAATCTGGAATTCAAGACCACCAACTCGAACCTGATTAAGTTGGTCACTACACATTTACGGTCCACTTTGGAATTACGTAAATCAGAGATTGAAGAACAGATTGTACAATTTGAACTTTAATGAATGTCTTCAAATGTGAAAGCCTGCTCGCAAGAGTAGGCTTTCTTTTTTTTATTCATAGAAAAAGCCTTTTCACAACATGAAGATTTGACAGGATATTGTATAATAAAATATACGCAATGGTTCATTTATACACAAATATCCAATTGATCAAAAAGCGCAATGTACACACAAAGTGCTTTCGGGACGTATCATTAATCGACCTTCAGGTATGGGCTGTTTGCAGCTTCTGCAAATGCCGAAATTGGGGTCATCAACATTATCCAATACCAGCAACAATTTTTTATAGCGTTGTTCTGCCTCTCGCAATGCATTGTCATTTACACTTTTGTTATTAATGGCATCCATACGCGATACGCGCCCAATGGCATTATCGGGCGCAATAGGATTGGTCATATCCTTGTACATTGAGATAGTATGTTCCAGTTTTTTCAACTCTATTTTTACAGTGGCTTTAAAGGCTGTTTTATCTTCCATATCTCACCTTGCAAGTTAATCCATCACATTAATATCTATCATTTTGTCAGCTTTTATCAATAATTTGTGGCTTGCACTAGATAAATTAGTAACATACACTTTTTTGCTAACCTTATGATAGCGTTCGGTTAACTTGTTTACCGCCTCTATTGCGGACATGTCTGCAATACGACTTTCTTTAAAATCTATAATGACTTCATCTGGATCCCCAAGGACATCAAACTTTTCATTGAACATTTGTATCGAACCAAAAAATAAAGGCCCATAAATTTCATAATGTTTGATACCCTTTTCATCAATACGCTTTCTGGCACGAATACGTACGGCGTTTTCCCAAGAATAAACCAAGGCAGCTATTATAACACCTATTAAAACAGCAAGTGCTAGGTTATGTAGGAATACCGTAATCAGAATTACAATAACCATTACAATAATATCAGGCTTAGGGTACTTGTTTAAAATCTTTACACTTACCCACTCAAATGTTCCAATGGCAACCATAATCATAAGCCCGGTTAAAGCAGCCATAGGTACTTGCTCAATAACTCCCGCACCAAACATAATAAAAATGAGTAAAGCTACAGATGCTACGATGCCCGACATGCGTGCACGTGCCCCATTGGAAATGTTAATCAAGCTTTGTCCCAACATCGCACAGCCTCCCATGCCCGAAAAGAATCCTGATGCAATATTGGCAGCACCTTGTGCGACTGCTTCTTTGTTGGTGCGTCCCCTGGTCTCTGTAATCTCATCGATGAGTTCCAAGGTTAACAGGCTTTCTATCAGCCCAACACCGGCAACAATGGCGGCATAAGGAAAAATAAGCGTCAATGTTTCTAACGTGAACGGAATATCTGGGATATGAAAAGGAGGAAAGCCACCTTGTATAGAAGCGATATCACCAACGGTCTTGGTGTCTATTCCAAAAAAAGCGACAATACCAAAGACCACCAAGATAGCAGCCAATGAAGCAGGAAAAGCTTTGGTTAGTTTTGGCAATCCCCAAATAATAAGCATGGTCAACACCACCAGGCCTAGAATAATATATAGCGCGCTACCAGTTAACCAATTCCCGGATGCGTCCTTGAACTGGGCCAATTGTGACATAAAAATAATAATGGCCAAACCGTTCACAAATCCATAGACTACAGGTAAAGGCACTAAACGCATTAGTTTTCCCAATTTAAGGGCTCCGGCAAGTACCTGTATAATACCGGCAAGCACTACGGTAGCAAAAACATATTCTACCCCGTGACTTTTTGCCAAGGCAATAATTACCACGGCAATGGCACCGGTAGCTCCCGAAATCATTCCTGGCCTACCGCCAAAAATGGAGGTTACCAGGCCCATGACAAAAGCGGCATATAGGCCAACAAGTGGAGAGAGCCCAGCAATAAGGGCAAAGGCGACCGCTTCGGGCACCAATGCAAAAGCAACCGTTAAGCCAGAAAGCGCTTCGGTTTTATAGTTAACTTTCTGTGAAAAATCAAATAATCTTAAGTATTGTTTCATGATAATATAAAATAGGATGATGCTAAGGTCAAAAGGGTCAAAAAGACCACAAAAGCCTTAATTAAAATATATAATAAGTAGTGCGATAACCAATAAAGGGATGCTAGGCTTTTTAGCCTAAAGAATGTCTCATGGTGGAGTTGCCACTGGCAATACAAGATGATATGTAGAGGTAAGGTTATCCATTTTTTGGAGCTGCAAAAATAGTGTATTTATGGATAGTGGCAAAGTACTCTATGAATTTATCTTGTTTTCTGATAAATATAAAATGCTGTATGTCTGTAAAACCTGTAGGGTATTCAATGTTTCTATGACCTATCAAAAACATTATCTATCCACTAAACTAACTCTTATGGATTACAAGGTCTCTTTCAATCAACTCTATCAGGATAATTTCTATAAAATATATAAGTTCGTAAAAAACAACAGAGGGAAAAAAGATGATTCCGAAGACCTTTTTCAAGATGCCCTGTTGGTATTAATGGAAAAATTACAAGACGATAATTTTAAACTAACAGCCTCAATAAATACCTATGTGTATGCTATTTGCAAAAACATTTGGTTCAAAAAGTCACGAAATAAAAGCTGCCAGCTAACCATCGTTGAGATCAATGCTCCGTCCTTTCAAGAATCCATAACTATTTCCATAGAGAGCGAAATGTCCTATCTCGAAAAGCTTAAAACCTACCTCACAAAGATTACAGACCGATGTAACAAGCTTATTACCGATATTTTTTTTAATCGCAAACCTATAGAGACCATCCAATCCGAATACAACTACACATCAAGGCATAACGTCCAAAATCAGCAACATAAGTGCATCAAGCAAATAAAAAGAATAAAAGCAGCGAAGGGAATTAGCGGGCATCTAAAAAATATTTTCAATAACAATATTTAAGTATTTGCTTAAATAAGAAAATTGTTTATATTTGTTATGTCATTAAATCCTAAACAGGAAACCGTAAGGTTCATTCTGACTGATTTAACAAGTAAGAATAACAGATTAAAATTATGGAAAACAATCAATCTTGTATCAGAGTGTTTGCCGACAAGGTTCAGATTGAAAATTGTCGTGAAATACTTCAAACCAACGACAAAGCGTTCGGTCAACTTAGTGGGCTTTTGGCATTAGCAGGAAATGAAGTGAGGTTGAAAATATTATTCCTCTTAGAAGAAGAAAACGAACTCTGCCCTTGTGACCTTTCTGATATTCTTGGAATGAGTATCCCTGCCGTTTCGCAACACCTGAGAAAACTAAAAGACGGAAACGTCATCGAAGGGAGAAGGGACGGACAAACCATTTTCTATTCTTTAAAACAAGAGCAACTGGCCTTACTTCGACCATTTTTTAAGCACATCGTTAACAATTCAAAAAAGGAAGCAATATGACCAAGAAAAGCAACAAATTTGTAGGAGCGGGAGTGCTTTCGGCAGTAGCAGCATCACTTTGCTGCATTACCCCTGTATTGGCCCTTATCTCAGGAGTATCAGGAGTGGCATCTACCTTTTCATGGATGGAACCAGTAAGGCCTTATCTTATTGGCATAACCATTTTGGTATTGGGCTTTGCTTGGTACCAGAAACTCAAACCAAGAACAGCCGAAGAAATCCAGTGCGATTGCGAAGAAGACGAAAAGAAGCCTTTTATGCAAACGAAAACCTTTTTGGGAATTGTAACCCTGTTTGCAGCATTAATGCTGGCTTTTCCAAACTATGCACACATTTTCTATCCTTCAAACGATAAAAAAGAAGTTATAATCGTCAATGCCTTGGACATTCAAACAGTAACTTTTGACGTAAAAGGAATGACTTGCGGTGGCTGTGCCTCACACGTAGAAAATGATGTGAACAAGTTACCAGGTATTGTTAAAGTAGAGGCGAGTTACGAAGAAGGGACTGCTAAAGTAGAATTTGACCAAACCAAAGTGAGCTTGGCTCAAATTGAAGAAGTCATCAATGGCACAGGATATAAAGTGGTTGGCAAGAAATGAGCCTAATATGAAAGTTGAAAACAATAAAATGATTAAAGGTGAATTCCATCTGACCTTTAAAAGGAATAAAATTGTACAGTTGAAATAGCATTTTTTTACCTGTTATATTTAAGAATTTAAATAAGTAAGGATATTTTGAAAATTAAACCCAAACTTTTTACGCTCTCATGTTTTCTATTGCTAAGCTTTGGAATGTTTGCCCAAGGTCCACCAATATTTACCGAAACCCCTATAATGTTAGGAGTGGAAGGCAGAGGCGTGCGAACATTTGGAAATATAGTACAAAAAGAAAATGCCAGTGCCTACATTCAACCCATAGCTATACCGTACAATATCACAAATAAATGGCAGGTTGGAGCGGTAGTACCTTTTGTTTCGATAAGTCCAAAGGGAATATCAACTAATTCGGGCATAGGTGACGTTAATCTATTTGTTAAACGACAGCTCTATCAAATAGACGGCAAAGCCAAAACTTTACGAGGTTTGCTTAAAATAACCGAAACACTACCTACGGGGAAGACTTCCGAAACGCCACCTTTAGGCGGAGATGCGTGGCAGACCAATATCAGTCTTGTAAACGGGTATGTTACTACGAAATTTGGTGTCTATTCCGAAATAGGATATACGGTAAAAGGCAACAATCTTAGAGATAACTTTATTTACAATTTTGCATTTGGACTTCCTTTATTGCCTCAAAAGTATCCTCCAAAACAATTGAATATGTATCTAGAGTTTAACGGAATGTACGACTTTGATGGTATTGGTAATACACTGTTTATCTCACCAGGTTTGCAATTTATTGCAGGAAGGAAATTCCTCTTAGAGTCGGGCATACAATTACCACTAGACCAAGCAGCACCCAAAGAACAGCAAACAGATTATATCCTTCGCATCGGGACAAGAATTTTAATCTTTTAAATAAAACATAATATGAAACGTAGTTCACGAATTCAGCTATCAAAAAAATATATAGAGATGAATAAATCAATAATCATTTTATTAGTAGTATTTTCCTTTAGTATCTCAGCAGCATCTGCCCAGGAAGGTACAAAACTCTCAGGTACAGTAAATGTAGAAGTCAATGGACTATCCTGCCCGTTTTGTGCGTATGGCTTGGAGAAGAACTTAAAGTCAATCCCAAACATTGAAAAAATTTCTATTGATGTTGAGGAGGCTTTTGTAACATTAATTATCAAGGAAGGTCAATTTGTCTTTGAGAAAGACATCAAAAAAAAGGTGAAAGATGCTGGGTTTACAGCCGGAGACATTAAAGAGATAACAAATGAATAAATCTGTTTTATTTTTTGTGGTCACCGTCTTCTTGGCATCCTGCAACGAGTCCAAAAAGACAAAATCGGAACCTAAGAAGACACAATGGGAGTTTAAGGAAACCATTAAATTGCCACAAGAGGTTCGCCCGCTTTCAATTGCAATTGAAGATGGTGAAATTTGGCTCTCAGACCCGGGACAGAACCAGGTGCTTAAAATCAACCGTAAAGGTGAATTATTGGATTCAATTACAGGTTTGCAGCGACCGATGAATATCGATTTTTTTGAGGGAAAACTTTACATTCCTGAATATCTTTCTGATAGAGTTCTAGTAATTGCTGAAAACACCAAGGGTACTTTAGCTCATGCGGATCAACTAAATGCCCCTGCAAGTGTCGATTTAACTTCATCACAAATGGCAATTGCCGACTTTTACAATCACAGGATCGTATTAAAAAACGAGAATAGTGAGGTGGTTGTTGGCAAGGAAGGTAACGGGCCAGGGGAGTTTCATTACCCCACTGATGTAAAGCTCTACAAAAACCAAATCTATATTGCCGATGCTTACAATAATAGGGTTCAGGTGTTTGACTATAAAGGCATTTTTAAAGCAATAATCGGTGATGATTCAGGTATTAATGTAGCATCGGGATTGGATGTCACAGAAAATACCATAGTAGTAACCGACCAAGAAAACAACAGGGTTTTGATTTTTGATCTGGATGGCAAACTTGTCCAACTTTTAACCAAAAAAATCAATTATCCCACTGATGTGTTCTTAACTCAGAAGGAGTTGTGGGTAGCAAACTTTAAAGCCAATGAATTAACAATTTTTCAAAAGAAATAGACTCAAAAAAGAAAGCGTAATGAATAAAGAAATTATAAAACTCGACATCACGGGAATGACCTGCGACCATTGTGCAGCGGGCATAGAAAAGCTACTTTCAAAAAATGAAGGCATTGCAGAAACCAAAGTAAGTTATCCCAAAGCCATTTGCGAATGTTCTTTTGACCCTTCCAAAACGAGCAAAGAAGAAATCATCAATACCATCAATGACACGAAAAACTATCTTGTAAAAGGTGAAATTTTGGAAAATGGAAATGGTGGCAATGTGCAGTTTGACCTAATCATAATCGGCGGCGGTTCGGCTGCATTTTCGGCTGCTATCAAAGCTGAAAGTTTAGGTCTATCGACCTTAATGGTAAATGGAGGTTTGGACTTTGGTGGCACTTGCGTCAATGTGGGTTGCGTGCCATCAAAAAATTTAATCCGAGCCGCTGAAACGGCTTATCAAGCTACTCATTCCAATTTTGCAGGCATAAAACCCAAAGGCGTGGAGATTGATTTTGCACAAGTTATTAAAGATAAGAAAGCATTAGTTGCCGACTTGCAACAGCAAAAGTACATGGATGTGGTAAGTGATTATGAAAACTTGACCTTGCTTAAAGGTTGGGCAGAATTCATAGATAATAAAACCATTCTTGTAGATGGAAAAGATACTTACACTGCAACTAACATTATTATAGCTACAGGAGCAACCACCAACGTTCCAAACATTGAAGGTTTAAATGAGGTTGGTTATTTAACCAATGTATCCTTATTCGATTTAGTAGAAAAACCAAAAAGCCTAACGATTATGGGAGCTGGTTATATTGGCTTGGAAATAGCCATGGCATACAACCGTTTAGGAGTAAAGGTTCGTATTATAGAATTTACCGATAGACCATTACGGGGTCAAACCAAAGATATTACAGATGTGTTGGAGGCGCAAATGAAAAGTGAAGGCATTGAAATCTTACCTAATTTCAGGGCATTTAAATTTGAAAAACGGGGAACAGATACCATTATTCACTGTAATTGTCCCGATGGCAATACAACTCAACTTATTGAAAAAGGAAAAATAGTGGTTGCCACAGGAACAAAACCCAACACTTCTAAATTAGGCTTGGATAAGATAGACCTGAAACTTACAGGAATGGGACACGTTTTAGTGAACGAAAAGATGGAAACTAATATTTTCAACATTTTTTCTGCGGGGGACGTTACCCAGACCCCTCCTTTTGTTTATACTGCGGCCACAGAAGGGAGCGCCGCTGTGAACAATGCATTTTCACTATCAAAACAAAGTATAGACTATTCATCTTTACCGTGGGTGGTTTTTACAGACCCACAAATTGCTGGAGCAGGTATGGATGAACTGGAAGCAGAAAAAACAGGTATTCCTTTCGAAGTCTCTAAATTAGATTTAATTCACGTCCCTAGGGCATTGGCCGCTCAAGATACCAGAGGGTTTATAAAGTTAATTCGCAATACGGAAACAGATAAATTAATAGGCGCAAGAGTCATAGCACCCGAAGGAGGAGAGCTCATTCAGCAATTAAGTATGGCTATTAAATTTGGTATTACAGTAAAAGATTTGGCTGAAAGTTTTTATCCATATTTGACACTTGGAGAAGGTATCAAATTAGCGGCAATAACTTTCGGAAAAGACGTATCGAAGTTAAGTTGCTGCGCCAGTTAGTCCGACCCCAAAAGAAGAAACAATACCAACAGACGCTTGCCAATATTTTTACGAGTTTGAAAATTGCAAGCCTAAATAAATCGAATAAAGTGTAATGAAGTCAGCAAAAGAAAAAACAAAAACTCTATTTGAAAATTGGGTAAACGAATACAGCGATGCCCTTTATTCTTGGTCTTTTTATAAAACATCATCTAGAGAAACTGCTGAAGATTTGGTTCAGGATACATTTCTTGCAGCTTATAATAAGTTTGAATCCTTTAAAGGGGATAGCCAACCTAAAACCTGGTTGTTTTCAATTTTGAATAACAAAATTATTGATCATTACAGATTAAGCTCAAAAACAACCAAAAAAACGGTTAGCCTATCAGAAGATAGCGCTTATGAGATTACAGAAGGCTTTTTTGATGAAGCCGAAAACTGGAAAAGCACCGCTATAAACCCAGTTTGGAACCTAGACGAAGAGCTTTTAGATAATCCAGATTTCAATAATGTGATGCAATTTTGTATGGACGATTTGCCTGAAAATTGGAGGTTTGCCGTAACTTCCAAATATTTAGCAGATAAAAAGGCCGATGAGATTTGTCAGGATTTAAACATCACTGTGTCCAATTATTGGCAGATCATTCATAGAGCTAAACTGGTTTTAAAAAAGTGTTTGGAAATGAAATGGGTGTAATTTGCTTATAAAAATTATAAAGATGTTATTTAAAATAATAATGAATAAAATGGTGAATTCTTGTAAAAAAACCACAGAATTAATAGATAAAAAACTTATGGGTCCATTATCTGTAAAAGATAGGGTGCAATTATTTTTTCATAAATCCATGTGTAAAACGTGTGCATCTTATGAACATCAATCTAAATTTATTGATAAAGCAGTATCAAAATTATTTTATGGTAAACCTAATAATGAAACCAATTTATCTAAAGAAAAAAAGCAAAAAATAATTGATAAAATAAATGAGTCTTAATTTAATGGTTGATTGATGGCACTTAAGGCACTACAAGAAATTGTGGTGCTTTTTGTTTTTAAAGCAATCATTAATTCTGTGTTATTTGCTGAAAATTAAATAATTGCGGACTTTTAAACAATTATTTTAAAAGTAGTTGTCAGGAATTGATTTCACCAAAGTCTATTCATTCAGTTAAACAAAATTTAAAACACTTAGTTAAAATGACAACAAAAAAGAAAATCTTGCTTAGCCTATCCATTGGAGTTTTAATTGTAGTAGGAATAGTATTGTATATATTTAATCAACCAGCTAGGGATGTTCAGGCTACAAAGACAGATTTTAATTTCAATGCCAGTGCTATTGTTAATGAATATCTCACTGATGCTCATGCAGCAAATGCAAAATACCTTGACGAAGAAGGTGAATCTAAAGTTTTAGAAATAACGGGTACAGTTGCCTCTATTTCTGAAGATTTTAACAATCAAAAAGTCATACTTCTAAAAAACCCTACAGATAAAGCAGGTGTTAGTGCCACTTTTACTCAAGAAACCAATGTTAATACGAATACCGTAAAAGTAGGTGATGAAATTACCATAAAAGGCGTCATACGCTCTGGCGCAGCCTACGATCCGGATTTAGAAATGTATGAAAACGTTATTATAGATAAATGTGACATCGTGTCCAAATAAACAAGTAAACAATAATTAATTCAAATTTAAAAAAATGAAATCTACAATTCACAAAAATCAATTTAAAAAATTAGAAACCATGACCAAAAAAGTAATGTTAACAATGATAGCACTAGTTGTTATTTCACTATCAGTTACTGCTCAAAAACAGGCAACTACAAAAACACATTTTAAATTCTTTTCTACAACACCTGTAGAAAACATTGAAGCTAATAATTACGCCTCAGTAGGAACTATTGACCCAACTACAGGCGAGGTTGTTTTTTCAGTACCAATGCAAAGTTTTGAGTTTGAAAAAGCCTTAATGCAAAAACATTTTAACAGTAAAGATTTTTTAGATACCAAAGCAAATCCAAAGGCAAAATTAAGTGGAAAAATAGCAAACCTTGAAGCAGTTAATTTTTCTAAGGATGGAACTTATGTAGCAAATATAGCTGGAGATTTAACAATTAATGGTGTTACAAAACCTGTTACGGAAAAAGCAACAATTGTTATAAAAGATGGTAAAATCAGCCTTAATTCTAAATTTAATATTACGTTGGCAGATTATGAAGTTGCTTTTGAAAAAGGCAAACCATCAACCAACATTGCAAAAACAGTGGAGGTAACTGTAGCAGCAGAGTATTAATTTAATAAAAAATAAACCTAAAACAATCTTGATTATTACATCAAGATTGTTTTTTATAATTACCAAATATTATGGCACACTTAAAATTAGAAAACAACACAACATCACCAATTTCTCGGGAGATTTTAGATAAAACACAAAAAGGATTAGGTTTTATTCCAAATATGTATAAAAAAATGGGCAATAATCCTGCCCTATTAGATGCTTACACATATGCTTATAATTCTTTTAGAGCTAATTCAGGCTTTAATGCTGTTGAGCAAGAGGTGGTTTTTCTTTCAGTAGCCTATGAAAATAATTGTGAATACTGCATGGCAGCTCACAGTTTTGTGGGTGACATGATGAGCAAAGTTCCTACCGAAGTTACAAACGCCATTCGTGATAATAAACAAGTTCCTGATGTTAAATTGGCAGCCTTGTCAAAACTTACACGTTCCCTTACTGCAAATCGTGGGATTGTTTCACAAGCAGAAATAGATGAATTTTTAACAACAGGTTATACTGAAGAACACGTTTTAGGCATCATTGCAGGAATAGCGGTTAAAACATTGAGCAATTATTCAAATCACCTTACAAACCCTGAAGTTGATGCGGCTTTTGCCGGTAGAAGTTGGAATAAGTAAAAAATTATTTTATGAATAGCTGTGTTTGTTGCTAAAAGCAAATACAGCTATAAACCTAAATTAAATTTATGGCCATCATTAATGTTATAGAGTATGAGCAAGCCTCTGGTAGGTTAAAGAATATATATGATGACTTAATATTTAAAAGAGGAAAACTTGCCGAAGTCCATAAAATTCAGAGTTTAAGACCAGAAAGCATTGTTAAGCACATGGATTTGTATTTGGAAATCATGTTTTCTAAATCTGAACTTTCCAGGGCTGAACGTGAAATGATGGCTGTTGTTACATCAGTTTCAAATAAGTGTCACTACTGTCAGATACATCATTCTGAAGCGTTGAACAATTATTGGAAGGATGGAGAAAGAATTCTTCGGCTACAAAACAATTTTTATGATGCTCAGCTTTCTGAAAGAGAGTTTTTACTTTGTGAATTTTCTGAAAGTTTAACCTTAAACCCCGTTGAATTTAAAAAACCAGAGCATATTAATAAGCTAAAAAATATAGGGTTAATTGATGAAGCTATATTAGATGCAGCACTCGTAGTGGCTTATTTCAATTTTGTTAACCGTATAGTTTTGGGGTTAGGCGTTACTATAGAAAGCAATGGAGCAACTGGAGGCTATAACTATTAAATCAAACATACATGCAAACCTATTGTAAAGAAAATTTAAATGAGATAAAAAATGTATTGCTTCAGTTAACTAATGATCAATATACATTTCAGTCAACAACCTTATTTGGCGCAACAATAGGGCAACATGTAAGGCATATTCTCGAATTCTATCAAAGTGTTTTTAGGGGCTTTGAGACAAAAACCATCAACTATGATAATCGAGAAAGGAATTTATTAATAGAAACCAATCCCCACATTGCTATTCAAGTCATAAATGAAATCTGTTCAAAATTAAAAGAAGCCAATTGTGACACACAAATGATTTTGGAAGGAAATTTTTGTGTGGAAGAAGGAACCCAAATTAAAATTGAAACCTCTTTTTTAAGAGAATTGGCCTATTGTTTAGAGCACAGCATTCATCATCAAGCATTAATTAAAGTGGGTTTGCTAGAGGTAAAATGTTTAAATTTTATTGACGATACTTTTGGTCTTGCTCCAGCCACAATCAGACACAGAAAACAATGTGTTCAGTAAGTTTTGTACCATTAGAAGATGGGTTTCTTTTAACGTCTAATAGGGATGAAAAAAAATATCGTCCTACTATTGAACCGAAATTATATCTTGAAAATAATACTAGATTACTTTATCCTAAAGATGAAAAAGCTGGAGGAACGTGGATTGTTGCAAAAGAGGACGGTACATGCATAGTGTTGCTTAATGGTGCATTTAAAAACCATCAAAAAAAAGAGAATTACCGTAAAAGTAGAGGTGTTATTTTAAAAGAAATTATAACGGCCGAAGATTCCAAATTCTGTTTTTTCGAGATAAATTTAAAAAACGTAGAACCCTTTACCCTAATCATTTTTCAAAAAAATGAATTAACAGAAGTAAGATGGGACGGTGTTGAAAAGCATATTATTCCAAAACCAATTAATAAACCACATTTTTGGTCATCTGCCACTTTGTATAATTCAGATCAACAAGGAATAAGACAGCAATGGTTTCAAGATTACTATACTTCAAAATCAGAATTGACGGTCGATACTATATTATCCTTTCATAGCAGTACCCATTCGGATAATACAGAATTTGGTTTAGTTATAAATCGAGAAGACGGGACCCAAACAGTAAGCATCACTCAATTGCTGATAAAAAACAAAAAGGTTGAAATGACCTATATAGATAAAATCGAAAATAAAATCACAAAAAACATAACGTTTTGAGAGCTTTAAAAAATACCATTCATAAAATCCTAAATTGGGAATATTGGAACACTAATGTCATATATTTTCCCATATTTTTCTACTGGATTTATTTAAGCATTAAAGCACGTTCGTTAGGTTTTTTTAATGCGAGTAATCCTAAAATTATAAATGGTGGTTTTGCGTTAGAGAGTAAAAAAGAAATTTATGATTTAATACCTGAAAGCTATTACCCAAAAACATTGTTTTTTAAGGCTCAAGAAACCCTTGAGAACATAAATAATGCTATAAGAAGTACCAGCATAAATTTTCCTTTTATTGTGAAACCAAATATAGGTTTACAAGGTCTGCGAGTTGAAAAAATCAGCTCATGGGCATCATTGGAGACTTATTTGCAAAAAACCAATTATGATTTTTTAGTACAGGAATATATTAATTATCCATTAGAAATTGGCGTTTTTTATTATAGAATGCCTAGCCAAAATAAAGGCGTCATATCTGGTATTGTAAATAAAGAATTTCTTATTGTTGAAGGTAATGGCATACATACAGTTCAAGAACTTATAGAACAAAACCCAAGGTTTGCATTACAATTATCTATCCTTAAGAAAAAACATGGCGACATTTTAAATAAAGTTTTATCAAAAAACACAAAGCTTAATTTGATGCCTTACGGGAACCATGTAAGAGGGAGCAAATTTACCGATGTCAGCCATAAAATTAATGATAGGCTACTGCAGACCATCAATAACATTTGTTTGCAAGTTCCCGATTTCCATTTTGGACGATTGGATATCATGTTCAATTCTTGGGAAGATTTGGAGCAAGGCAAAAACTTTTCAATTATTGAACTCAATGGCTCAGGAAGCGAACCCACACATATTTACGACCCAAAACATTCCATCTTTTTTGCTTGGAAAGAGATTATAAGACACTACAATATTTTGTATGAGATTAGCACCTATAATCATAAAAAGGGATTTTCGTATTTAAGTTTAAAACAATCCAGACAATTAATAATTGATAATAAGCGATTAACCAATTATTTAAAATCCATATCATAACAATGAAATGGATCGATGCATACAACTTTAATAATAAGGCCTTTCTGCTTGGGCTTATAATAAGCCTTATTGGGTCTTTACCATTAGGTTATTTAAATATAATTGGTTTAAATATTTTAATAGAACAAGGTGGTTTAGCGACTATATCCTTTATTCTTGGAATTATTGTTGTTGAGTTTTTTGTTCTTAAAATAATGAGTTTTGGTGCTAGATGGCTAGTAAACCAAAAAGAACTATTGTTAGCCATAGATATTTTTACCATCCTGTTTTTCTTAAGTATTGCATTGTATTTCATTACCAATATTAGTCGTGAAGAAAGTTTTAGTTTGTCACAATTACGATTTGCATCCTATCCATTTGTTTTAGGAGTGCTTTTAAATGGCTCAAATGCTGTTCAGTGGCCTTATTGGTCTGGGATTTACATGTATATTTTTAGGACCAAAAAACTTAAAACAACTCACAGTGCCAATTATATATTCATTAGTGGTGCTTTAGTAGGTACAGGAATAGGTATGCTGATTTTTGCATATGCGGGGCAATATATTTTAGTTGAAAATAATATTGATGTAGCACATTATCTCGATCCAGTCTTCGCTATGGTATTTTTCATCTTAGCATCCATTCAAATAACAAAACTAATTTTGAATAAAAAATCAAAAGAGATCATATAAATAAAAATGAAAAAAATAAAAGAAGTAAGCGGATTACAAATAGGGGCGTTGGCTCCTAATTTTAATGCTTTAAACATTTATGATGAATCTTATTCATTATCTAAAGCATTATCAAAAGGCGAAGTTGTTTTAATATTTATTAGAGGCCAATGGTGCCCATTCTGCAACAAGCATTTAAAGGAAATACAAGATAACCTGTCTTTAATTTATAAAAAAGGCGCAAGCGTTGTAGTGGTATCTCCCGAAAAATCAGAATTCATTAAAAAAACTATTCTTAAAACAGCGGCTGAATTCACCATTTTATATGATCAAGATTATAAAATAGCAACGGCTTATGATGTACTGTATAAACCAACAACAATGCACAGGGTTATGTATAATATGATTCTTGGGGCCAAACTAAAGGAAAGCCATTCTGACGATAGCGAGCAATTGCCCGTTCCGGCAACCTATATCATTTCAAAAGAAGGGAAAATAAAATGGAGGCAATTTAATCCCGATTATAAAAAACGCGCTCAAGTAAAGGACATACTTAAAAACTTGGGCTAGATTGTTTGTCAGGAAAAAATGTTTTTTATGTCTGTTCATTCAGAAGTTAACAAAACCTAAATGAAACAAATTATAAAACTACTTTCTTATTTGGTATTCCTTTTTATGGTACAGTCTTGTGCCACTTATGATGGGCAGATTAAAGTGGTTTCTCAATATAAAAAAGAGACTTCAGGAACAAACATTTTTTTAATTGGTGATGCTGAAAAGTTAGAAAATGGCCAGCCTTCAAAAGCTATAAAGGCTTTAAATGATAAAATAAAAAGTGCCAGCAAAAATGATGTACTACTCTATTTAGGTGATAATATATATCCAAAAGGATCTTCTGATTTAAATAATGCCGAAGCCAAAAAGGCTTTGCAATCTCAAATTGATGTTGGCAAAAATTTCAAGGGAAAAGTCATTTTTCTTCATGGAGATCATGATTGGTATTCAGGAATTGATGGCTTGAAAGTCCAAGAGGACTATATTGAAAACGCATTGGGAAAGAACTCGTTTTTACCTGAAAATGGTTGTCCATTGGCCGAATATAATGTATCAGATGATATCATAATTATTGCAATAAACAGTGAATGGTACATTACCAATTGGGATAAGCATCCAAAAATGAACGTTGATTGCAACCTCAAATCTAGAGAAAAATTTATTGACGAATTCAAATCCTTAATCAATAAAAATCAAGATAAAACCATTGTTTTAGCAATGCACCATCCCTTGGAAAGTCATGGGAGCCATGGTGGGCAATTCCCGTTTAATCCTTTAAAAGCACCTTTTAATGCCTTGCGGAATGCTTCAGGTATTAGTCCTGCCGATTTAAACCATCCGCTTTACAGAGAACTTTCAAATAAAATCACCACCATTTTACAAGAGTATAAAGACAATGTGATTGTGGTTTCCGGTCATGACCATAATTTACAATATTTGGTACATAAAAATATTCCACAAATCATTAGTGGTTCAGGTTCAAAAGTAAAAGAAGTTCGCCATTATATAAAAGACACATTAACCTTTGGTTATGCCGGTTTGGGCTTTAGTGTTTTAAATATTCAAGAAGACAAACAAACTGTTCAATATTATAATGAAAATAATCAGTTAATTCATTCAACTGTAATTAGGGAAATACAAAAAGAAAAACCATTTCCTGTTTCAAATTTTCCAAAAGATAGCCTCATGGGTACCTCGATTTATACGAAACATACCCATGACAAATCAAAGTCGTATAACTCCTTTTTTGGTAATCATTACCGACAATTATATTACAAAAAGTATAATTTTCCTGTAGTTGATTTAGATACCTTATTTGGTGGGTTGAAAACCATAAAGTTAGGTGGTGGCAATCAATCAGTTTCTTTACGATTAGAAGATAGTGGAGGAAACGAGTACGTTATGCGGCGTATGCGAAAAAGTGCTACACAATTTATCCAAGTGAAAGCTTTTCAGGAAAATTATATGAAAGATCGATTGGGAAATACGGTTGCCGAACGATTTATAATGGATTTTTATACCACATCTTATCCATTTGCTGCCATTCTAACAGGAGGTCTATCAGATATTGTTGGCGTTTACCATACCAACCCGCAGTTTTATTATGTGCCTAAACAGCGAGCTTTGGGAAATTATAACGATTATTTAGGTAATGATTTGTATTTGATTGAGGAACGGGTTTCCAAAGGATTCAAGTTACAAACATCGTTTGGAAATGCCGATGATATTGTTTCTACGGACGAGGTCATTGATAAAATAACTAAAGACGAGAAATACACTATCAACCATCAACAATATATTAAAACACGTTTGTTTGATATGTGGTTGGGCGATTGGGACAGACATGAAGATCAATACCGTTGGGCGCAATACAACAATTTGGATGGTACCATTACGTTTGCTCCAATCCCCAGAGACAGAGATCAAGCATTTCCAAAATTTGACGGGTTTTCAACCGTAGCCGCAACCCGTTTGATACCTTCACTTCGGTTGATGCAATCATTTGATGACGATATACGCAATGTGAACAACTTTAACCAAATCATCTATAAAGTAGATAAAATTTTAATAAATAAAAGCAGTTTGAACGAATGGCTTGAACAAGCAAAATTTCTTCAAGAACACTTAACGGATGATGCCATAGAAAAAGCGATTTCAGATTTTCCAAACCAATTTAAAAACAAAAATTTTGAGGAAATTGTTACACATTTAAAAAATAGAAGACAGTATTTTTCAAAATGGGCAGAAACCTACTATACAACCATCAATAAGAATGTCATTCTTCAAGGTACTGATAAAGATGATTTGTTTGAAATTACGAGATTAGAAAATGGTTTCACACAAGTAAAAATTATTAGGATTAAAAACACCATTGACAACAAGGATGAGATGTTTGACAAAATTTTTGATCCTAAAATCACTACTGAAATTTGGCTGTATGGGCTAGATGATAAAGACCAATTTCTTGTTTCAGGCACTAATAACTCTAAAATTAAAATTCGCTTAATT
>Ga0100390_10001547_pt1 | contig 20359 bp, 15 predicted proteins | sample CryGeymeta201514_FD_81540 | JGI IMG/M metagenome (GOLD analysis project Ga0100390, IMG submission 81540) | Groundwater microbial communities from Crystal Geyser aquifers in Utah, USA - Crystal Geyser metaG 2015-14 | ecosystem: Environmental > Aquatic > Deep subsurface > Groundwater | place... | reverse complement strand
CTGAACGAACCGGATTTCAAATCTAATCTTTTCCCCACCCGGTTTAAGCACGAGCCGACGCACAAATCTTGCCGTTGACATATTACCCTTCAGATGGGACAGTTATCAATGAAATTTATAGATAAATTGTATCAGCTCAAAAATGCGGGGTAGGTGCGGCTTCAGCCGCACATGAACCGTGCGCCCTGCGCTTGAAGGCGCACGTACAGAACCTGATTCCTGGTCTGCATGGCCTGGTCAGGGCAAAACCATCCCCCCAATTATTGAACTGATACGATAAACTTGATATAGTTCCTTATAAATGGACACGGAGTTTCCTAATGGGCTTCTCCTGCAATATAGTAAGCTGTTATTATCGCAGCTAAAGGCTTTCACGTAAATTATTTCCAGTCAACGGTTGGCTTTCCTTAAACAGTATATGAAGGTATGTGAGGGACCATAATGAAAAAAGTAATCTTTATTTGTATCCTGGTTCTTGGTGTCTGCTCTGCCGCCGCTGACTCACTTCCGCCTGCTCCAGTGGGCGTATCTCCGGGAGGATGGAACGGGGCAGCAGTCATAGTAAGCAGTTGCCCGACTTTTAGCTGGTCTTCAGTTGAATGGGCCGTTGGGTACAGGGTTGAGGTATTCAAGGCGCAGGATGATTCAACAGACCACGGAGAGATGGCACAAAGGGGTGAACTTGTACTGAGGGTGGATATCCCGGCGCCTGCGCTTTCCTGGAGTGCATCCGGAAATGACGCATTGCAGACAGGGGAAAGCTATGTCTGGTTTGTAAGGGCCTTTGACTCAAAGGCAGAGGGACAGTGGTCTCTTGGAAACAGATTCATGGTGGATGTCTCAGTTGCCTTGGCCGGGATGGATGAAGCTTTAAAGGACAGGGTAAGGGATTATGTGAGGAGAGACTCGGAGATACGCAGCGCCATAAGGGAAATATATCTGGAATCCGGTGACCGGTCAAAAGGAGCGGTCGTCGCGGCGGCATCAGGGGAGAACCCTTCAGGTGAGACACTTAAGGGCTTGGAGGGCACAGCCAACACATTCTATGGTCTCGATGCCGGATTGAGCATTACCTCACATCCAGCCAACACAGGATCGAACAATACTTTTGTTGGGGCATCGGCAGGCAAGGCAACCACCACCGGAAACGACAACACGTTTTTGGGACAGTCATCTGGGCAGTCTAATGTTTCCGGGACTCAAAACACGTTCATTGGGGTTGAATCAGGATACAATAATAACGAAGGGACTGGTAATACCTTCCTGGGTTATTACGCCGGACATAGCAACGTCAGCGGCGGCACTAACACCTTTCTTGGCATATTTGCCGGTCATGGCAACACATCAGGCTCTGACAATACGTTCATCGGAAAGAGTTCAGGGGTAAAGAATACCGAAGGCCTCAGGAACACCTTTGTGGGGAACTTCAGCGGCTTTGAAAATGTTAAGGGAGAATACAACTCCTTCCTGGGCGACATGGCAGGTAAGAATAATACGTATGGATCATCCAATACCTTTATGGGAGAGGCCGCTGGCCTTAATAACAATGGCTCAGACAACGTCTTTTTAGGAAGGGTATCAGGTGCAAACAACACGGGCTCAGGCAACGTCTTTCTGGGAAAGAGCGCCGGTCAGGGGAATCAAAATGGAAACTATAATGTCTTCATAGGTTACCAGGCCGGGTATAATGATAATGGCTCCAGCAGGCTCTACATCCATAATTCAAACTCCTCCAGTCCCCTTATTTATGGCGAGTTCTTCAACCGCTCAGTTAAGATAAACGGGAGCCTTATTATTTCCGATCTCGCATCGCCTTCCGACATATCCCTCAAGAAGGATATCCGGCCGCTTGAGGATTCGCTGGGGAAGGTCACAAACCTCAAAGGAGTAGCCTTCAAATGGCGCACTGAGGAAAATCCGGATAGAGGTTTCAGCAATGAAAGGCAGATCGGGCTCATAGCACAGGATGTGGAGAAGGTCCTACCTGAGCTTGTGAGAACCGGAAAAGACGGAAAGAAATCGCTTTCCTATGACAAGTTAACGGTCGTCCTTGTTGAAGCCGTCAAAGCTCAGCAGGCGCGGATGGAAGCGCAGAACTCGGAGATAGCGGCTCAGAACCAGAGGCTTTCGGCCCAGGAGGCTCAGATCGAGGAACTCAAGACTCTTGTGAAGCAACTGTCTTCAAAGATTCTGTGACTCTTGCGCAGAGGGTTATGGCAGATGTCAACGAAGAAAGATTTCTCTATCCGGTCAGTGAAGGACAAGCAAGATGCTTTTGAGGTATCAGCTCAAAAATCCGGGGTAGGTGCGGCTTCAGCCGCATGGGAACCTTGCGCCCTGCGCCTGAAGGCGCACCTACAGAAGCTGATTTCTGGTTTGCGCAAAGCCATCCTCCCCAATTATTGAGCTGATACCTTTTGAGGAAATTCGCTGGAAACAGGAAGTAATCAGGATAGTCAAGTGCTAACAATCGTGCCCTTAAGTTATCCCAAATATTTCAACTGGTTCCTGGATGTTCTTTAAGGCAAATGTTCCCATGCTCGTCGTCCGGCAAAAATCCTTGACCCGTTGGGCTGTCTCCTTGCAGAGAAATACTGCGCCGCCCCTCGCCTGGGAGCATATATGAGCAGCCAGATTCACCGTAGCCCCATGGGTAGTATAGGTCCACCTGACTCCGGTATAGCTTTCAAACTTATTTGTTCCCACAACGGCCGGGCCTGAGGTAATGCCGATATTGATGCACAGCGGTTGATACCTTCCCCGGTAGGTCTCATTCACCTTTGAGGTCTGCTCACGGATCATCAGGGCTGCCCTGACTGCTTCGCCGGCCTTGGTCCTTTCGTCAGCCGAAAAAAATACCACCAGCAAACCATCGCCTGATGTCTCCAGCACATCGCCGTTGTTTGTGTAGATTGCGTCCATGAAGACGGAGAAATAGCGCTCGACAAGATCATTGACGGCAGCCGCTCCAATCTGCTCAGTAATCTTGGTGTAGCCCTCAATATCCAGGAACATCACTGATACGTCACACTCTTTAGGGTCCAGGCACAGGGTTGTTCCGGTGTCTTCAATGATCCGCTTAAGCGTGGTTGGAACAAATTCACAAAGGTTGGATTTTATGCTTTCAAGAATCTCTACCTTCCTCAAGGCTGCTTTAAGCTCACTGAGGGTCGTCTCCAGCTCTTCGTTCTTGGCCTGAAGTTCCACATTAAGTCTTGAGATCCTCTCAAAAGAACACGCGTTTCTGAGAGCAACCACAAGATTGTTAACGAGGGTGATAAGCAACTCCTTGTCATCCTCTGTTATGGCGACGCCTGTTAATTTGTCACCCAAGATTAGAAGTCCCTGGCACTCATCGGCCAGCCCAAATGGAAGAAGGGCTGCAACCTCAGAAAGGAATCCCTCCGGTGCAAGCATCACTGAACCGCTGTCACTCGTCCCTGCTAAGATCTTGGTCATCCTGAGGCTTGATTCCTTAAGGGCGTCTATATTTTCATCATCAAACCCAAAAGATATGAGCCTTGCCCCATCAAAGTCATCCGATTTCTGAACGAACACTGCCCCTTTGCTTATCCCAAAATTCCCCATGCTCATCAGAAGGAAATTTCTCAGTATCGTGTCGAAATCAATGCTGCTGAAAAGCTCGCTACTGACGTCGTACAGCGTCTTAAGGTGATAGATACGCCTGTCGAGTTCAGAGGCTGAATCGGGCCGGTTACTCTCCATCTTTCCCTCTGGTTAGCTCCCAATCCGGCCCCAATATGGCCTCCAGAGCGCTCTCAAAGGAATCATAAAGCTTTGCCAGCTTTGTGATTCCTACCATATTGAAGATCTTTTTGAAGTGATCTGAAAGTCCGGACACAGCTACATGCTGATTTAAGGCCTTTGCCTTGAGCATGAGATCAATCAAGACCTTAAGCCCCTCGCTATTGAAGTATGCCTCTGATTCAAAATTAAATAGGATCTTGCTGGATGGATGAGACTCCTGACGGCGATAGGCCTCCTCCAGCACCGGTTTTGTTTGATAGGTTACATCGCCCTTGCATGTCCATATCAAGAGATCTGATACCCGCTCTTCCTTTATCTCGTTTTTTCCGGGCTTCATCAAGCACCTCTCAGACCAGGGCAAACTTTTCAGGAAGCAGAATGCCATGCGACCGGCATCCTACCGAAACAAGTCAAATGACCGCCAGCAATATGGGACTCAATTAAATCGCATTTAAGATGTAATAGCCGGATAATATACCCCCGACTTCAAGCCACAAGGTTCTTTTCGCCGCAGTTGGAAAAGAAAACAGTGAAGGTCGTGCCCCCTGATTCGTAACACTCCTCAATATTAGAGCAGTTAGGGCAATTGTCTATGCTGCCAGGGCATATATCGGTAGCAGAAAGAATAAAACGGCATCTGGAAGATGTTATACCCATCTTAAACTTGTAACGTTCTGAGAATATGACCATTCTAAGAAGGTCAGCGCCTTTTCCTCCGGCGTTGAAATCATAGGGCCTCTTTGAGCAATACGCGTTTGTGTCCTGCGTCGGGTAAAAGCCTTCGAAAATAAGCTTTTGATCTTCCTCTATAATACCAATACCTGTATCACTAACAACAAGCTCCACACCTCCAGAGCGGTCCCTTACTATGATCTCAACCTTCCCACCGCCGGGAGTGTTTTCTACAGCGTTTTTTATCAAACCCGTAACTATTTTCTTAAGTAGTGTCCATCCGTAAATGAGATAGTTTTATCGAGTTCAAGGCGGGCGATAATTTTAACCACAGGAATACATGGAGGTATTTCGAGGATTAAAATTTGAGCCCAACGCCGAAATCGGTGAAAATAGCCATTTACGGATGAACACTAACTATATCACGGCAAGAGCCCCCCGAGAAATGCCGGCATCAGCAAGAAGATCAGGAAGCCATTTTTATCTCAGCCACATCCGCGTTGATATCCCCGCCAGTGCTAATCCCTATAAAGCGCTAATGGCCTCGGAAACGGAGTCATATATGGTTGCCAATCTGGCAATCCCCACCATCTTGAAAATCTTTTTGAAATGCTCTGAAAGGCCGGTAATCCCTACCTTCTGCTTTGTTTTGTTGGTCTTTGCCAAAAGCTGGATCAGGACGGCAATGCCACCGCTGTTTATGTAGGCCCCTTCACCGAAATCAAGAACAAGACCCCGGGCACCTGAGGCGTCAGGGTTTGCATAAGCCTGACTGAAAAAAGATTCGGAGGCACTGGTCACATCTCCCTTGATGTCCAGGAGGGTTACCGTGCCGTGCCTTTCTATGACAATCTGGTTCTCGTTTCCCATCCAGCAGCCCTCCGCTTAGAGTCTTGAAACTCCTTATCACCAGACATTTGTTCGAAGACGGAAACTAGAAAGGGACCTTTGATATTTCATGGGGCTCAACCCTTTCGACTAGATTAACTGTCCTCTCCTGGACCCCTTTCAGATCGAAGATAAGCTCAATTGTCCTTTGATATGCATCAACAACGTCGAAATCCCTTTTTGCAAGTTTCCGATAGACGTTACTTTCGGAAAGGCCCGAGACCAACCTTGGCACTTTTCCTTCTATCGATACCGAGTCAATGTGAGCAGCCGCTCCACCCTCCTGTCTGATCCTTATTCTTGCCTCCTGTCTGTCGCCAAGGAACGGCTTGAGGCCCAATACCTTTTGAGAAAAATAATGGTTAAAAGGCAAAAAGCCTGCCTTTCCCCAATTTCCTTTCAGCAATACCTCTACACTGTAACCGGAGACGTGACCTTGGGTCACCGATGTGCGTGCTTGCTCCGTTGATGTTGTATGAAGGAAAAGGCGACTATGTTGTTCCCCGATAGTCGCTTCTACTCTTATAACTGATGGCAGGATTAGACTCTGAAAAAAGCATAAAGCTAAACATAGTGCCAAAGGAAATGCTTTACTTCTCATGGGATGCGACTCCTCTTTAGCAGGAGTGTTCGTTTCAAAGCCTCAGGCGTTGGGCACAGGGTACCGATACCCTGAGCTGCCTTCGGCTTATTGGCCGTTGCCGGGAACAAAGTCTGGGATAGCCTCAGGTTAAGGTGGCCATCTCAATTGAATTCATCTTAGATATCTATTGTTTAAATAAATGCATCTCTCAGTTAGTATTTGACTTGACCGATTATCTTAACAACCCCATCCATACCGCAATAATCAGCAACTGCATATAGAGCCAGCGTTACTCTGTCACATTCAAGGTTTCCAAAAGGTTTCTGGGGTGTGATGGAATCTATTTGAAATTTATAGCAAAAGTTTTTGCGGCAGAATGGAAATGAAAATTTGTTGCCCTTTGTTTGAAAAAAGCTGTGATCAGGGGAGACGTGGAAAGGCGTAGGGGAAAGGACGATCCTGCTCTTATCCCAGGATTTTTCTGTAAATCGCTTTGGTCAGGCCTTCCGGCTCAGACGCAAGGCCTTCTCTGAGGGCTCTTTCACATTTCATATAGACCTTCAGAGCCTCGTTTCTCTTTCCCTGTCCGGCGCAGATAGTCATCAGTTTCCGGTAGGCATCCTCCATAAGGGGATCTGCATCAATAGCTTTTCTGCAAAATTCTGCCGCTTTTCCAAGCGACCCCCGATCTTCATAGAGCTTGGCCGCCTTCATGAGTGCCGCAATGAACTGCTGCTTTAGTTTTACCCTTCTTGCCTGGGACCAGTCCGTGTAGAGTTCTTCAGGCAGGAAATCGCCCTTGAAAAGCTCAATGGCCTTTTCGTAGAAGGACAATGCCGCCTTTATGTCTCCCTCCCGTTCCTTTGACTCACCCATCTCAAGCAGCGAGATAAACTCGTGGACATCAGCCTCGCACAATTCACTGTCCAGAAAAACCTGATTGTTCTTAAGATGCACATAGCAGGAACCAAGCTGCCTAACCAGGTCCGGTTCCAGAGACTTGCGAAGCCTCCAGAGCCCGGCCTTGAAAGTCTTTTCAGCCGAATCAGGGGCACTATCGCTCCATAGCCTATCAATGATCAAATCTTTTGAAACACCCCCTGGTCCGCCGGAAACAATGGCCTTCATAAGCCGTTTGGGCTGACTCCCTTGCCAGTCCTCCTCCCTCATGACGGATCCGCCCCTTATTACCCGAAAGCCTCCCAGGGTCTCAATTCGAATTCGAGGAAGGGCAGCACGGTGAATATCAAGCTTAATTCTTGCCGCGATCCCGCGAACACTGGGACTTCCGTTATGGAAAAGGCGATCTAATGCCGGCCGTACCATGTGGAAAGGTATTGTTGACAATAGATGCTGCGCGTAATCCGAGACGCCCTCGATTTCAAGTTCGATGGCAAGGAAACATACTTCAAGGAGATCATTTTGGCTTAAAATGACGAAGTGATCGGAGGATCTATCCATGGCGAGTTTCAATCCGGCCATCAAATGAACTACGGCATCTTCTTTATTGCCGCTTCTGTTCTTCAGAAGGGCGAACGCAAAATGCGCGTCCACTTGCGGGAAGCATTTAATTTCCGAAAAATAATTCAAGGCCTCGCTGAGATCCTTTTCAGCAGATCCGTAATCGCCGAGATGAAGGGAGACAAAACCGTTTAAAACCCCGCTGATCGCAAGATGGTAGTCAGAGCGCGCCTTATCTGAACCCAACATCTGACGCGACCGAGTGATACGCTCGGCCGCCTTCGGGTACTCTCCCTGAAAATAGTAACTGCGCCCCAGGTACAACAGGGCAAGACCCATCATAAAAACATTACCGATGGACTCAGCGAAACCGAAGAGACGGTTTCCTATATCCTCAGCAGCGCTGTATTGGTGTAAGCCGGGTTCCAGCAAGAGATCATAAAGGAGCGTCACCGGGTATAGATAGGTGAACCCATGGGCTTCAGCCTCCCTGCGCGCATCCTGGAGGTACTCCAAGGTCTTTTCAAGGCGTCCCCTAACCAACATAGAGTCGCAATTCGCAATGGAGCAAAGGATATTGATATTGGGATTAGGATATTTTTCAACCAGTCCCCTGACTTCTTCTGCTTTTTTATCTAACTGATCAAACTCACCTGCCCAGGCCAAGGACCGTAAAGCATTGGCCTGGGCTTGTGCCTCAAGCGCACGGTCTCCCAATTCCTTCGCTATCAGGCATGCGTTATCACATGCGCGAAGGCCCTTTCTCGGATTGCCTCCGCGGATGGTAAGCGCGAATCCCAACTGTAACCATAGGGTTCCCCTCTCAAAAGGGTACGCTTCCCCACCTAAAGACCGGAGCAAATCCTCCGCCTGTCGAATCAATGACTTTATAGGTATCACATCTTGGCCCCTTACAACGGAAGCCTCGATCATCAGCGCGAGAGACATGAGTTTACCTCGAATATCTCCCTTCTCCGAAAAAAGGGATAAGGCATTGCCAAGGTCTTTCAGATTCTCCGCAGCATTTGTAAAGCGCCTTGTCATTGACAGATACAGGAGGAGCCATGGGCTTTTCTCCAGGAGGTCTTGAGGAATAATTGTCAACCAATTGGCTATCTCTCCTACTCTACCAGTTCTAAGGAGACTCAGACCGATCTTTTCAATATGAGCGGTCGCGCTTGAGAGATTGCCAGCAAGAAGGCAGAAATCTACGGCTTCACGTAATTCGCCTCTTTGCTCAAGGAGAGAGGCTGCCCTGGAATATAGGGCTCTTTTTTCATTTTCAGGAAGCCTAGAGTGCAGCCTGCTTTTCAGAAAATCCCTGAAAATAAGATGATAGCGAAAGATCCAGCCCCTCTTATCGTCATAGGCCCGGTGTACGAAGAGGCAACGTCTTACAAAATCCAGCAGCACCTCCTCTGCATCTGAGATGCCGGTTAAATCCCTTGCAAAGTCAGAGGCAAATGATTCCAGGATTGAGGTCTTAACAAGGAATTCCTGGATCCGGAGCGGCTGAGAGGCAAAGATTTCCTGACCTAAATATGAAAAGACCTCTGATTTGAGGCTATCAGGTATACCTCTGACCACATATTCCTCCCTCAACTCCTCCTGCAAGCCTTCAAGGCATCCCGCAAGGAGCACAAATCCGCCTATCCAGCCTTCCGTGAACTGATGAACCCTTCTGAGCGCGTCAGCGCTTAACCTGATTCCGCAGATATCCTTGATAAAGGCATTCCCCTCCTCAAGGGTAAAGGCCAGATCCTTATTAACCAGTATCTCCATCTTCTTTTTGATTTTTAGTTCTTGAAGCCCAAAAGGAGGCTCCTGCCTTGAAATCACAATAAGGGATATATGCCGTGGCAACTCCTCCAGGAGAGTCTTAAGAAACAGCCAGGCTTTCGCCTCTGCAGGAACACGGTCTATACCGTCAAGCACTATCCTCATGGGTACTGGCACTGCTCCGCCGATGGCGTTAGTCCATTCTCGATAAAGGGAGATATCTGAGCGCGGCCCCATTTCCGATGCGGGATAGGCAGTAAGAGAAGATAAATCAGCTTCCTTGATGAGGTATTGAATGGAGTAAACGATAGAATAATAAAGGATGACCGGGTCTGAGTCCTCCTCCTGGATATTCACCCAGGCCGAAGGGATCTTGCTCCTTTCTACCAGAGATGCTGCGAGCGTGGGCTTGCCCTGGGCAGCTTGGCCAAGGATGAATATCAGCCGCCTGTCATGATTACCTTCCAGACGATCCAAAAGGCGTGGCCGGTTTACCACCTTGGGCAGACTTGGTGGCGTTACCTTTGAAACACTGAAAGGACATTTCATACCACAAAACCCCGTTACAGTATACTAGTCGAAGGGCGAAGAACGCGCACTTTCATGTGGTGGGTTTCAAATAGCCTCTTGCCGGCAATATGTTACGGCATCTGAGCGTGTCAGACAGGCCCATCCCCGGGAGCCGTCAGCCTTTGAGCAATTGGGATGTGATTTCTGCGTGGTCAGCTTTGATGCCGTGCCGGCATCCAAATGAATCAGGAACCTTTATAGCGAACTAAAAGAAATATTTCAACTAATAACTCTTTATGCCGCTCCTTTTGCTAAGGCCTTACTCTATCTTCTTGAGTCCTTCCTCGAGTCGCTGCCGGGATAGATTCTTGATCCCTTCTTCCTTCTTCTCCTTCTGGATAGAATGAGGCCATGGCTCAACTTCCTTGTAAATATGTCTTAACTGCGATTTGAGTGGGATACAGCAAGAGCTGAAGAGAACTTCAGGAATCACGGCGTATCGTTTGAGGAGGCGCAGACCGTTTTCCAGAACGATTTTGCCAAAGATTTCTATGACGATTAGGGCGTATGATCTCTCGCAAGCGGCTTTTGTCACAGGCGCTCGAAAAAATCTATCGCCTTTCTTAGTTCAGAAAAGCCGTAGATTATGTAATCAGGTTCAACGCCTTCCATGTGACTGCGGCCCTGATTGGAAGCGAAGAATACGGTCTTTATGCCCATTTGTTTGGCTCCGAACACATCGCGGTACATGTCGTTTCCCACGAAGAGCACCTCTTCAGGATCAGCTTCGATAGCGTCGAGCGCAGCGTGGAAGAGCCGGGAGTCGGGCTTGCGGAATCCGTAGTCGCTGGATATCACAATAGGGTCAAAATAGCCGTCAATGCCCGTGGCTCGCATTTCCGGCAGGGCCCAGGGGCTCTGCCCATCTGAAACAACCGCCAGGGAAAAACGCGGTTTGAGTTCCTCCAGGACAGACTTCACATCCTGGTAAAGCTCCAGGCGATGGCGCGAAATACCCCGGAACATCTCCGCAAGAAATCGGGGCATTGTCTCCATCTTATCCGGTAGCGGCCGCCGCGCGCTGTTAAGATTCCGCTCCAGGAATTCCCTCCACACGGCCACCGCGTCGAACTCCGGATGTTCTTCGCCTCGCGCCTTGGTCTGTTCTTCCATGATCCGGTAGTATTGTTCCCGGACCTCTCCACGGTGCAGATTAATACCCTGGTAGGTCAAGAAATGACTCACCGCCCGGTATATCTCATCCATGCCCTCGTCGGTATGGATGTCTATAAGCGTCCCGTTGATGTCAAAGAGGATGCCTTTGATTTTCATTGGATTGCCCCCAAGTTTTTTTTGGCCTCATCCAAGAGCCTCCGTCGGTAGCCCCAGTCAACCCAGGGATTTCGAGCGATACGCAGGAGGGTTATTCCAAGATAAAAGGGAATCCTCCGCGTGACAGAGCGAAAAGCCGCCTGCCGGTCTGGGAAATGGCCGCAATACTCCCACAGGAAGTGGCCGATGAAAGGTTCAGCCGCCCACGGGTCGCCTGTGTCCCGCAAGAAAAAATGCTTGAGTTCGCCAGCGAGGCGCCCCAGGTCGAAGACACGGTCGGCCCAGGCCATGCGCTCCAGATCGAAGACCATGACTTCCCGGCCAGAACCAAACTTGAAGTTTGAAGGCGTAGCATCTCCGTGCACCAGCACCCTACTGTCCTCCCACATGCAGCTCCGGCCTCGCCAGCTCTCGCGCAGCCGGTAAAGCTCATCGGCTTCGCTGCGCGCCATCCCCCTTTTTTCGATCAAGGATTCAATCAGGCGCCCCGCATATTCATAAGGATGAGAAAAATCCACTGTCCAGTCCCCGGCGGTGCGGTTGTGCAATACGGCCAGAAACTCGGCGAGCGCGGAGAGCTTGCGAAAGAGCCTGCTGCGCCGGTTTTGCCGGATGGCCTGATCAATTACCTCTTCCAGCGGCTGGCCGTCAAAGTGTTCCACCATCAGAAGGTCATGGAGCCACTGGTTGTAGCCCAGGGGGCGGGCGATCCGGAAATCTCCGCTGTTGAGGCCCAACCTGTGAAGGTGGATGAGATTTTGGAACTCGGTCTCAGTCGGAGGGCGGACCAGGCCAGGAGGCAAGCGACGGCCCGGAGGAAAGAACTTTCCCACCACCCGGAAAGCCCCGCCCGCTTCTTCGTACAGATAAACGTCCTGGCAAAAGGCGAACTGGAAAACCCTGAACCCGCCAGGTGTCCAGCGAACACCTAGTTGGGGAGCAATGTCGAAACGCAGATATCCGTCGAGGGGATCGTCAGGCGGCAGGTGTCCAAGATAGCGAATAGTCATTCCTTCATCACGTTCATGCCCTGTCCGAGTTATTTTATCAGTCACCATTCTCATCGGTTCCCTTGGGAGAACCGCATTGCTGATTCACTGCGTTTAAGGGGGGGCAGTAAACACAGGGCTTCGTCGGGTGGCCTTTATACAGTCTTCTTTCCAGAATTGAACTTAACAAGCTTTGTCCAAAGGATTGAGCCATTATCCGCACAGTATTCCTGGGAGAACTCAAGCGTGAACTTGTTGATTACCTTGGTGTATTCCTCCAAGAATTCTTCGTTTTTTTCCTTGGCCTTATGTCCAAGAGGTTCGATTATCTCAGTATAAAGGTCTTCGTCGCCGGAGATGAATTCCCAGAATCGCTGACCACAAAGCTTCAGGTAGTCTCCTTTATCCGGTTTGTCGTCCTTTCCGTAACAACATCCGTTGACTGCGACAACCTTTTCGCCCTTGGTGTTTGTTCCCAGAATTTTTTTCGCCTTTCTGAAATCGTCCTTCATTTTAGCTACCTGCCGACTATTGCCCCAATTTGGGCCGGACTTTATGGAAATTAGATATATTGTGCTATCTGTTTGAAAATCCAAGTCTATCCCCTCTGCCGACGATTTCTTGCCGCCATAGACACGCCCACAAATGAAGATGGCCAGTTCTTCTAGAAACCCGCCGAATATGCCTTCTTCTTGGGAAGAGAGATGGGCATCGAGAATGGTCTTCACGAGATCATGAGCGGTATTCTGGTTTTTTGCTTTGAACAGATAAGGATTCTTTCTGGCAATAATTTTCTTTAGTTTAAGGGCAAGCAGGTTCTCAAGCCTTCGGCTGTGAAACTCCCTGATTTTTGGCTCGATGAAGTTTATAATTTCTTTTTTTTTCACTTTTCCCATATTTCGCCCTCTCTTCAAACAGCAGCATCTCGGCAGAATTGACCTTTTCCTTGGCAAAATCAACATAATTCTGCAAAATATCTATTCCCACTGAATTTCTGCCGAGCCTCTGAGCAACTTCGCATGTAGTTCCACTCCCAACAAAGGGATCGAGAACCCAATCACCTTCTTTGGTAAAGAGCTTGATGAACCACTCCGGAAGAGCCCGCGGGAATGTCGCGCTATGGTTTCGGTTGTCTGTCTCTGTGGCAAGGTGCAGGACGTTGGACGGGTAAGCTTTCTCCCTTCCGATCCAATTTGCTATATTCTTTCCGAATCCACTTCCGACTTGGGAGTCAAAACGCACCACATCGTTTTTTCCGAGATGCTTCAATCTTGTCTCCGCCCATTTACCCATTGGTACCATCACGCTCTCTTGAAACATCTGAAACTGTTTTGACTTATTGAATTGGAGGCATCTTTCCCATGCGTCTCTGAATCTGTTTGGCCACTTGCCCGGATGACAGTTGCGCTTATGCCAAATGAACTCTTCAGTCCATAACCACCCCTGCTTTCGGAGTGCAAGAATAAGTTCGATAACATAAGTATGCCGCTCCCCTTCAACCACTCTCTCTTTAATGTTTAAAATGAAGGTTCCCGTTGTTTTAAGAACCCTGAGAAACTGCTCACTCTTGGGTAGAAACCATTCCACATACTCACTCGGTTTTATTCCTCCATAGGTCTTTTCCCGGCTATCCGCATATGGTGGTGACGTAACTATCAGGTCAAAGCAGTTGGCTGGGTAGTCCAGAAGGACACTGGCGCAATCACCAGATTTTATGATGCTTTCGACTGTTCTCATATCTTTTTTGATATCACAAACTACGGTTAGATTCAAGGACTCCCAATTTTTGATGGAAGAAGCAAGGGGTTGCGCCTGAATTCTGGAGGAGGAATAATTGCAGTCCCCGACACAGCTATTGAGCAGGATTCGTAAAACCTCAATTCGAGTCGGATAACCAATAAGGATAACAGCTATCGTTCAAGAGCCGCTTATCCTCCGGCTTGACCCGATTCTGTTGCAGCACCAGGAAATGGGCGCTTTACCTATCGCGAAGTCAATGCAAACATGGCACTAACCTAAATCAGGCGGCGCCGGAGAAGTGTGTAAATACAGCTCAATAACTTCAGGCTGAGCGAGCCTCAAAAAGGGCCTCCAGTTTGCACATGATCTGGTCGTCCTCGTACCACTCAAGGCTTATGGTCTTGGCCGGGCATTCGGATACGCACACGCCGCAGCCGTGGCAAAGGGCTGGGTCAATCTCGCTTACGCCATCCTCGTTTATCCTCGGTGCGCCGTAAGGGCAGGAGCGGACACAGATAAGGCAGGCCGCGCAGTGCTCGGGATCCACCCTGGCAACCACCCCTGAAAGGGTGATGAAATCCTTGGCAAGGAAGGTCGCTGCCCTGGATGCGGCTGCACGGGCCTGGCTGATGGTCTCTGATATGAGCTTGGGCCCGTGGGCCGTCCCACAAACGAATATGCCGTCGCTTGCCATGTCAACGGGCCTCAGCTTCACATGGGCCTCAAGGAAGTAGCCTTCTGCGTTTCGTGGCACCTTGAGCATTCCGGCAAGTTCCTCCGTGTCGGAGGGCCTCATGCCCGCTGAAAGGACAAGGAGGTCCGGCTCCACTTCCACCTCCATCCCGAGGACAGGATCATTGAAAAATACCTTGAGGGATCCTGCCGCGGATGAGACCTTCGGCGGGGCGTCCTTCTCGAACTTGGAGAATATAACGCCCCTTTGACGCGCCTCCGTGTAGGCATATTCCATGAGCCCATAGGCGCGCATGTCCCTGTAAAGCACGATCACCTGGGCATTGGGATTACGGTCCTTGATGTGCAGGGCGTTTTTGAGGGCGCTCTGGCAGCAGATCCTTGAGCAGTTAGGGTTTTCATCATTCCTGGAGCCCACGCACTGGATCATCACAACACGATCAAGCCCCGATCCCCCTTGTTCCTCAAGGCGTCTGGCAAGCTGTGTCTGGGTGATGACCTTGGGATCCTTTCCGTAAAGATATCCCTTCGGCTCATACTCATTCGCCCCTGTTGCTATCACAACTATACCGTGGGAGATCTTTCTCTCATACATGCCAGGTCCCACGAGCACCTCTGTGGTGAAGCTCCCCTGAACACCTGAAAATTGAACGATGAGGGCGTTTGTGAGGACCTGGATGCGGGGGTTTCCAGTGACTGATCGCTTCAATGATTCCACGTAGGCCTTTATGTCTTCACCTTCCAGCGTCTTAGTCAGATTTGCCGAAAAGCCGCCCAGTGATGCCTCCTTTTCAATCAGAACAGCCTCGTAACCCTGATCTGCAAGACCCAGGGCTGCGTTCATTCCGGCGATCCCGCCTCCCACCACGAGGGCCCTTTTTACAACCGAGATACGGCTCTCCTTGAGGGGTTTGAGGAGGGCCGCCCTTGAAACGGCCATGCGCACTAGGTCCTTTGCCTTATCCGTGGCATCTTCAGGCATGCTCCCATGCACCCAGGAGCATTGATCCCTGATGTTGGCCATCTCGAAGAGGTATTTGTTGAGACCGCAGGCCTGGAGGGTCTCCATAAAGAGCGGCTCATGGGTCCGCGGAGAACAGGAGGCGACCACCACACGGTTGAGATCATGCTCAATGATCTTTTTCTTGATGATCTCCTGGGTGTCCTGGGAGCATGTGAAGAGATTATGATCGCTGAAAACCACGTTGGGAAGGGTGGCCACGTAGGCTGTCACTTCGGGCACATCCACCACCCCGCGGATATTGATACCACAGTTGCACACAAAGACGCCTACCCGGGGTTCCAGGTTAGAGACATCCTTTTCATCAGGAAGGGGCAGCGACCGGGTCTCCGTCCATCTCGCCCCGGAGCATATCATGGAGGCGGAGCAGGCGGCCGCGCTTCCGTCCGTTACGGAAGAAGGAATATCCTTCGGCGACTGGAAGCTACCGCACACATATATGCCCTGCCTGGTCGTCTCAACGGGCGCAAGGCCGTTTGTCAGGGCAAAGCCGTCGCTTCGAATGCCTATCCCCAGCCTTTCACACATCTCGAGGGTCCCTGAGGAGGGCTTTATGCCCACTGAAAGCACGACCATATCGAATACCTCCTCAGAAAGGTTTCCTTTATGGTCAACATAGCGGATGAGGATATCTTCGCTTCCTTCAACATTCTGGACCGTGTGTATCCTGGACCTTATGAACCTGACCTTGTGCTCCTCCTTAGCCCTGGTGTAGTATTTTTCATAATCCTTTCCGAAGGTCCTCATGTCCATGAAGAATATCGCTGTATCCAGGGGGGCCTTACTGTGCTCCTTTGCAATTACAGCCTCCTTTATCGCGTACATGCAACACATGTAGGAGCAGTAGCCGTTTCCGCTGCGATTGACATCCCTTGAGCCGACGCACTGTATCCAGGCGATCTTGGCGGGCTCCTTGTGGTCCGAAGGCCTTACCAGATGACCCATAAACGGACCCGACGCGCTAAGGATCCTTTCAAATTCAATGCTGGTGACCACATTGGGGATCTTTCCGTATCCGTAGAGGTCGCCGATGGGCGTAGGATCATAGGTCTGGGCGCCCGGGCAAAGTATCACCGCTCCGACATCAACATTCACCTCCTGCTCTTTTTGCTCATGGTCAACCGCCCCTGCCAGACATGCCTTCACGCACTGATAGCATTCGGAGCATATGCCGCAGCGAAGGCATCTTGTTGTCTCTTCAAGGGCATCCCTTTCTTCGAAACCCAGTTCCACCTCCCTGAAGTCCTTCCTGCGCTCATGGGAATCGGCTACAGGCATAGGAGTTCTGGGCATATTTTTCTCATTCGTCGTGTCGGGCTTTTCAAAATCCCATTGTCTTTCTCTACCCGCCTTCAAATCCTCTCCTGCGATATAGCGGTGAATGCTCTCCGCCGCCTCCTTGCCCGCCTCCACAGCCTCGACAACGGAGCGGGGGCCGTAAACCGCATCACCCGCCGCAAACACCCCCTTGACCGGAGATTCAAATGTAAGAGGATCCGCTGCAAGCCCTCTTCCGGCCTTTGCGGCAATATCATTAGGCTCCGCGAAGTTTAAATCAGCGGCCTGGCCTATTGCGACTATCACAGTGTCGGCACTCATGACCGTGAGATCCTTTTCATCGTAGCCGGGATTGAATGCCCCTTTTTCGTCGAAGACACGGGTGCATCTCTTGAATTCAACCCCTGCCAGCCTTTCAGCCTGATCAAGAAAGCGCCGCGGTCCGAGAGAATTCACGATCCGTATGCCTTCCTCCGATGCCTCGGCGATCTCATAGTCCCAGGCAGGCATCTCCTCTCTCTTTTCCAGGCAAACGGCCGTAACCTCCTCTGCTCCCTTTCTGAGGGCCGTTCTGGCGGCGTCAATAGCTACGTTTCCGCCGCCGATAACGATGGTCTTACCGAGGGGCAGGTCGAATGTTCCAAGGGCCGCAGCCCTCAGAAATTCAACACCCTTCAATACGCCTTCGAGGTCTTCCCCCGGCACCCCCAGTCTTCTGCTGAGGTGGAGTCCCGTTGCAATGAGCACCGCAGAAAAGCCGGTTTTCCACAGATCTTCAAGGCTGATGTCCCTTCCGAACTCCTTTCCTGTGACGATCTCAACACCCATAGAGCGTATGGTTTCCACCTCCTGTCCCAACACGTCCCTGGGAAGCCTGTATTCAGGGATGCCGACGGCCATCATGCCGCCTGCGACAGGCAGTTTTTCATACACAGTCACACGGTAACCCCTCCGCCTCAGGAAATAGGCCGCTGAAAGGCCGGCGGGGCCTGATCCGATTATCGCCACACTTTTGTCTTTTTCCTCTGCGACACTAGGCCTGTAATGCTCGGCAAGAGATGCATCCGTGTCTGCCAGGAATCGGTGCAGATATCTGATGGCGACGGGCTCATCAAGGTCCTTGCGGGTGCATACCCCTTCGCAGGGATGGTGGCACACCCTTCCGCAGATGCCCGGAAACGGATGGGCGTCCTTGAAGAGTTCGAGTGCCTCCCTGTATTTTCCCTCTTTAATGAGCGCGATGTATCCCTGAATGCTCACGTGGGCCGGGCAGGTGGCCTTGCACGGCGCGGTGCCCCTCTTGGTGATGGCATAGGCCGTTGGGGAGGCCTGGGGATACTTCTTGAAGGCGGCCTTTCTGGTTGAAAGACCCTGGTCGAATTCGTTTGAGATCGAGATGGGACAGACCTTGGCACACTCACCGCAGCTTGTGCATTTGGACTGATCAATGTATCTGGGTCTCTTGAGGACCCTTGCCCTGAAACGCCCCGGCTTTCCCTCAACTGCCAAAAGATCGCTGTTTGTCAAAAGCCCTATGTTAAGATGGCGGTTCACCTCCACGAGTTTGGGAGAGATGATGCACATGGAGCAGTCATTGGTGGGGAAGGTCTTGTCCAGTTGGGACATAATCCCGCCGATGGCAGGGCTTTTTTCAACCAGGTAGACGAAAAAACCGGAGTTGGCCAGATCCAGCGCCGTCTGGATCCCCGCAATACCCCCTCCCACAACCATCATTGAACCGGACACCTTCTTTTCCGTCTCTTTATCCATGCCGTCTCCTCCTCTCATGTCCCTGTCGCCATGCGGTATATCAAGCACCTATCAAAAAAGCTGGCCGTCGGTCGCGTCGAACGTCTCACGCAAAAAAGGTTGTGCAGCGCTAGGCCGCCTTACTGACACGCCTCCCTGAAGGACCTAGTTCAATAATCCTTTTTGTGAATTCCCTGCATCTTTCTGCAAATTGAGGCCCCATGGCCGACGAGTTGTAATACATCTCAAGCCTTGACGGGTCTGTGCCTATGGATCTAAGGATCTCCTTTGCGGACTCCACCCTTTTTGCGGCCCTTATGTTTCCCCGCAGGAAATGGCAGTCCCCCACAAGACAGCCTGAAAGGAATACCCCGTCCGCCCCAAGCTCAAAGGCCCTCAGCATGTGGATGATATCCACCCTTCCGGTGCATGGGACGCGGATGATCTTGATGTTGGGCGGATACTGGAGCCTCATGGAGCCTGCAAGGTCCGCCGCCGCATAGGAACACCACTGACAGCAAAAGGCCACGATGGTCGGTTTGTATTCTTCCACTTTGAATTACCTCATCCTTAGATTAGTCTTAAGCCGATAGACCGCATGGTTCAGGCCAGAGTCCGCTTGTCCCCATCTCTGCGGGTAAATCCTATGGAATCCAGGTATTCCAGCACAGGGACGCCCACGGTCCTTCCGTAACCCATTATCTCCTTGCAGTCGCCTATACCTATGGAGCCTTTCCCCTTTATGAGATTGCAGGTTTTCTTCTTTATCTCCTCCATGGCCCTGGGGGTCATGTAGCGTCTGTTGTTAAGCCTGATGAGCCTCCCCTGGTTGTGAAGGTAGTCAAGCAGCCTCTGCAGTTCGTTTTTGTTGTGCTGCCTGCGGTGTAGCTTCCAGAAGGTGTCCGCGCTGAATGGAACAAAGCCCGATTCCTCGGCATAGGCAAGAAGCATATCCACAAGGGATTGTCTTTCTCCGGACAGACTCGCAGAGAAGTTCGGCAATCTGAATCCACCCTCTTTCTTTACTACCTCTCCCCCCTCCACGAGTCTTGAAAGCATTACCTTGAAGGGAATATCGTCCAGGGAAGGCGCAAGCCTGGCCTTTATCTCCTCGGATGAAGCGGACTGTTTCAGGGGGTTTTCCTGAAGAATCTCCGCAAGTATCGTCGGGAGTTTTTCTTTCAAGACGTTAAAACGCTCAGATGGAAAAGAGCCTGCATCACCGAAGGAGATCAATTCCCCGGAGCCGATTTTTCTTTCCAGACTCGATTTGATCTCATCCGTTCCAAATCCTGTGGTCTTGGTAATTTGAACAGGGTCAAGAAGATCATTTCTTTCAAGCCTAATCAAAAGTTCAATAAATGAGTCCGAGTCCCTTCTCCATACTGCATTAAGATACGGTATCATCCTGGCCGCCTTAGCCATTCTGAACTTTTCTTTTGTCAGCTCCAGTATACTGCCGCCTCCAATGAGGGTCTGGACATTGAGGGGAGAGATGAGGAATGTATCACCAGGACAGGCCGAAAGATCATGGGAAAGCCTCATTTGGGCAAAGCCGCCTTCTCCCTGCCCAAGAAAATTTCTCTCCATCAGGATGAGCGTGGCATTAACAACGGCGGTATCGATATGGAGCCTTATCTTTTGGTGATCTTTCAGGCCCTGGGCAACGCGGGATGGAACATGCAATCTAACATTGAGAAGCCGGGCTATCTCCTGAGTGCCGGGCTCGGCAATAAGCATACCCCTCGTCACTTCCCTTTCGGAGATCTTGTGGAGGTTTATGCCGGCCCTCTGGCCCGCGGTTATCCCTTCCACTTTTTTGTGATGCACCTGAAGGGATCTGGCCCTTGTCTCTATTCCTGCGGGCAGAACAGCCACAGCATCATTTTCTGAGAG
>Ga0100390_10001540_pt1 | contig 20406 bp, 14 predicted proteins | sample CryGeymeta201514_FD_81540 | JGI IMG/M metagenome (GOLD analysis project Ga0100390, IMG submission 81540) | Groundwater microbial communities from Crystal Geyser aquifers in Utah, USA - Crystal Geyser metaG 2015-14 | ecosystem: Environmental > Aquatic > Deep subsurface > Groundwater | place... | reverse complement strand
GGGGGATATGGAATGAACAGAATGACGCCTCAAGAAAAAATAGCGTCTACATTATTTTTATCTTTAAATAATATTAATTATCCACAGAAGGTAGCTTTGACTCTGCAACAGTACATAATTTGCACTATTTATTTCAATCTGCTAAAATAATAAAACAAAAAAACATTTATCCACAAAGGAGGAATTAATTTAATAAACCTATTTTTGCCCTAAAAAAGAGGTTTGGGGAACAAATATATGGAAGACATTTTTCAAAGCAAACGTCCCTCCTGGGATGAATATTTCATGAAAATCGTAGAAATAGTCGGTTCTCGAGGAACTTGCGACCGGGGAAAAGCCGGATGCATTATTACTAAAAACAAAAGAATTATTTCTACCGGCTATGCCGGTGCTCCGGTCGGTCTACCCCATTGCGATGATGCCGGGCACGAAATGCATACGGTTATAAATGTTGACGGCCATCAATCCCGGCATTGCATCAGAACCACCCATGCCGAGCAAAACGCGATTGTGCAGGCGGCTAAATTCGGCTCATCCTTGGATGGAGGCGCTCTTTACGCTAAAATGACTCCTTGCTACGCCTGCGCCAAAATGATTATTAACGCCGGAATTAAAAGAGTTATTTGTGAAAAAGATTATCATGCCGGAGAAAGAACTAAGGAAATTTTCGCCGCCGCCGGCATTCAGTTTAATTTATTAAATAATGAAATGACTGTTTATAACGATATGTCCGCGGAAGAAAATCTGGCCAAAACTGCTTTAGCTATGGAAAATAAAGAAAATGAAAATCAGATTTTAAAACAGGACATTCCATTTTAATAATATGGCAAACAAAATTATTTTAGGGTTAGTCGGCGAACTGGCGGCCGGCAAAGGAACAGTGGTAAAATACCTGGAAGATGAATATCAGGCCACTTCATACCGCTTTTCCACTCCGTTAAGGGATGTTTTAAATCGGATGCATATTGAAGTCAACCGCCAAAATATGCAAATTTTGTCCTTAATATTAAGAAACGCCTTCGGCCAGAATCTTTTAGCCAAGACCATTAGTGAAGACGCAAAAAATTATAAAAATAAATTAATAATTATTGACGGCATCCGCCGGCCGGCAGACATAGAATTCCTGGAAAAATTGCCTGAATTCAAATTAATTTATATCACCGCGGATATAAAAATAAGGTATAACAGATTAATCAGCCGTAACGAAAACGCCGACGACAAAAATAAAACCTTTGAAGAATTCATTAAAGATCATGAAGTAGAAACTGAATTGGCCATTCCTTCAATGGGGAAAAACGCCGGTCATATAATTGATAATAGCGGCAACCTGAAAAATCTATATTGCCAACTTGATAAAATAATTTCAAAATAATAAATATAATTTAAAAATAAATTAAAAAAAGGAGGAGTGCATTATTAGCACTCTTTTCTTATCTATAAAATGAGCACGCAAAAGGGAAAATTTATTGTGATTGACGGCACTGACGGTTCGGGCAAGGCCACCCAAGCTGAAATCTTAGTTGCTCGATTGAAATCAATGAATCTGCCGGTGGCAATGATTGATTTTCCGCAATACGGCCATAAATCAGCCGGCTTGGTGGAAGAATACCTGAATGGAAAATATGGCTCAGCTAAAGAAGTAGGATATTACCGGACTTCAATTTTTTACGCGGCGGACAGATATGATGCCAGCTTTAAAATTAGAAAGTGGCTGGAAGAAGGCAAGATTGCGATCGCTAACCGCTATGTCACTGCCAATATGGCGCATCAGGGCGGTAAAATTGCCGATAAACAAGAAAGAAAAAAATTTTATAATTGGCTTTTTAATCTTGAATACCGGTTATTCGCCGTCCCCCGCCCTGATTTAAATATAATCCTGCATGTTAATGCCGATATCGCCCAAAAATTAGTGGATAAAAAAGGATACCGCGATTATATTAATGGAGACAAGCGGGATTTGCATGAAGCTGATCTTAGCCACCTAAGGGATGCGGAAAAAACTTATTTGGAAATTGCCGAAATTTTTCCCGACATTTCCCTGATTAAGTGCGTTAAATACGGTCAAATTATGGCCCGGGAAGAAATAAATAATCTTATTTGGGAAAAAATTGCGGGCTTGATTGGCTTTAAAACCAATAATCTGCCGCCGAATTTTCCTAATAATTTTTTAAATAATTCAAAAATTGAAAATAATAATAATATCCGACGCCTTAAAGTCCAGCGCCTTATTGCCGCCGCCAAGCTACCAACCCGCGCGTACGATAACGATGCTGGCTTTGATTTATATGCCACCGATTTCTATTCTCTTTCCCCGGGCGGAAAAGCTATAATTAAAACCGGTCTTAAAATGGCTATCCCCTCCGGCTACGCGGGCTTAATATGGGATAAGGGAGGAATTGCTAAAGAAGGAATCCACTCAATGGCTGGAGTGATAGATTCCGGTTTTAGGGGAGAAATTACCGTTAATATTATTAATTTAAGCAAAAATATATATCATATTCTGCCCGGACAAAAAATTGCCCAAATTATAATCCAAAAAATAGAAACACCGATTATAGTGGAAGAAAAAATTGATGATCTTACCGACCGGGGCGAAGAAAGGTTCGACAGTTCGGGAATGTTTTAATTTTTTAACAGCACTTACGCGCTTTATTTTTATTGATTAATGAAATTTGCTAAAAATTCAACTGCGTATAACCTGCTTTTAATTAAAAATCATATGATAAATAACGAAGCGCGAATTTATGCTTTAAAAAACTTGCCGCCTGAAGTCGTGGCCGTTACCTTTGCCAAGTGCTCACGGTCTCCGGAGAATTTTGACGCTATTGCCCAAGAACTTTCCACGGAGCAATCGGCCGAATTTAATGAAAAATGGGTGGTCAATTACGGCCATGGCTCCGTGGCTGAGCATGCGTTTATGAACATTGCCATTGAAAATGTTTCTTTAATCGCGGTGGAAAGCATCCAGTCAAACCGGCTGGCTTCTTATACGGAAAAATCTTCCCGCTACCAAATTTATAACCGGGACCGGATTTATATTCCTGAAATTTTTAATTCCGATCCTATAATAAAGCAAGCTTATTTAAACGTAGTAAATGAACTTTTTACCGTTTATGAAAAATCAATCGCCCCGATAAAAAAAGCCATTGAAAATATTTACCCCAATAAAGAAAACGACCCCGACGCGGTATGGCAGGCAAAAATTAAATCCAAATGGATGGATATCTGCCGGTTTCTACTGCCCAACTGCGTTCTAGCCAATTTGGGCATGAGCGCCAACGCGCGCACTTTTGAATATGCCATTACCAAAATGCTGTCCCATCCCCTGCGGGAAGTCAATGAAATCGGGCAAAAAATAAAAAAAGTGGCGCTTAATATTACTCCGACTTTGGTTAAATATGCCGAACCAAAGGAATACTATAAAAATAATGAAGAATATTTATTGGCTAAATCAAAAAGTTTTGCCTTTGACTCTATTATTTCTGAATTTACCAGAGATAATAAATTAGAAGTGGAATTAATAGATTATGATAAAGACGGGGAAGACAAAATATTAGCCGGCTTGATTTATAAATATTCTTGCGCCTCATTCCGCCAATGCCTGGAAAAAATCAAAAAATTAAAATATGATGACAAGCAAAAAATTTTTGATTCCGTTCTGGCTAAAGCCAAGAATATATACGACAAGCCCCCGCGCGAACTGGAATATCCCTATTATACTTTTGACGTGCTTTTGGACCAGGGCGCTTATTATGACCTGAAAAGGAACCGCATTATGACGCAAACGCCGCAAATTTTGAAGGCTGCCTACGGCTACTATACCCCGAAAATATTTTATAAAATCGACCTCTATGATGAATATTGCCGGGCTATGGACCGCGCGCATGAAACTTGCCGGGTCCTGGGGCGCAAATACCCTTATGAAGCCCAATATATAACCACCAAGGCCACGGCTAGAAGATTTGTCATGAAAATGAATCTGCGCGAAGCTTTTTATTTTGTCGGCCTGCGCTCCCGTTCCGGTGGCCATTTTATGTACAGAAAAATAGCTCAAATGATTTTTGACCATATTAACAGAGTTCATCCTAATATTGGCAAATATATAATGGCAGATAAAAAATAATTGAAAAAAAATAAATTAACCCCGGCTATTTATCCGGGGCTATTTATTTTAATTTATTGATTTTTGTTATATTTTAGGTTAGAATTAATATAGATGAATTTATTTAATGGCTGAAACGCCATCTATTCATAATTTATGAAATTTCGCCTCAAGCCGGAACAACAATTCTTAATATTAATATTTATAATATTTATTGTTATCGGCGTAATAATAAATTTAAGCCTGACAAAACACATTAAGGAAAGCTTTGTCAACGAAAGAAAAAACATATTAGTTGAATTTGCCAATAATCAGGCCAATCTTCATCTGACCAGAGACGTTTTTCTGCCGTCAAACACGGGAAGCGATAAAAATAATTTAGAAATTTTTAAAAAATATTTTGAACAATTATCCATCCATGATATCACGGTAATAAAAATATATAATTTAAGGAACCAAATTATTTATTCCAATGAAAATAATCTTATCGGCAAAAAATTTCTGGAAAATAATTTGCTTAACGATGCCCTGCTGGGAAACTCGGGCGCGAAAATAATAAATCAATCCGGCAGTGAAAGCCTTGTTGACGGAAAAAATAATCAACTATTGGCAATCTACGCCCCGATAATTTTTACCGGCGATATTAAGCCGTTCGGAGCGGTGGAAATAGATTCGCGATTGAACGAGCTCAATGCCCAAATATTAAATAATCAAATTTTCATAATATCTATTATTATTTTATCTTTATTAATTTTATTTCTTAGCTTATACTGGATATTCAAAAGATCTTCGGAAAAAATACAAGAATTGCATGAAGAAGAAACTAAAAATCTTAAAAAAATATCGGATCTTAAGAACGAATTTGTTTTTATCGCCACCCATGAATTGCGGACCCCGGTCACGGCCATCAGCTGGTCTTTGGAAACAATTATAGATGAATTCAATAATTACGCCTGCAATAAAGAAAATATAGATAGAATCAATGTTGATTTATTCAATATCCAATTAGCCAACCAGCGCCTTTTAGCCCTTGTTAATGACTTATTGGAAGTGGCCAGAGCTGAATCCAATAAATTAAAAATTACCTCCGCCCCCATAAATATTGTCGGGGCAACCAAAAAAGTAATTAGTGAATTAAAAATAATAGCTGAGAAAAAAAATATTATTATAGATTATCAATCGCCCGAAAAACAGCTAATAGTATTTGCGGATTCTAATAAATTAAAAGAGGTGCTTTCCAATCTTATCACTAATGCCATTAAATACAACCGCTATAATCAAAAAGTAATCGTCCGCCATAAATTGCATAAAGACTATGTTATTACGGAAGTTGCGGATAACGGCATCGGCTTGACCGCCGAAGATAAAGAAAATATATTTACAAAATTCTGGCGTTCAGAAAAAGTAAAAGAAATTAAAGGCACGGGCCTGGGGTTATTTATTACCAAACAATTAGTAGAAAGAATGGGGGGGAAATTATGGTTTAATTCAAAAGAAAACGAAGGCACGACTTTTTCTTTTAAATTGCCTACATTACCTAAAAATTAATAGATTTGTTGCTTATTAATTTTTGCGTTGCAGTAGAAAGTAATATTAAGCGACAAATCTAATAAATATATGGCTTACGATGTTATTATCGGCTTGGAAATACATGCCGAATTAAAAACTAAATCTAAAATGTTTTGCGCCTGCGATAATGACGCGGAAGGCAAAAAACCCAACACTGTTGTCTGCCCGATTTGCCTGGGCCATCCCGGCACCTTGCCGGCCGCTAATAAGCAGGCAATAGAATGGACAATTCTGACTGGTTTGGCGCTCCATGGTAAAATAAACACCGTATCCAAATTTGACCGCAAGAATTATTTTTATCCGGACCTGCCCAAGGGCTATCAAATTTCCCAATATGACCTGCCCTTGGTCTATAACGGGTATTTGGAGATTGACGGAGAAAATATTGCTATTACCAGAATCCATTTAGAAGAAGATACGGGTAAATTAACTCACCCCGTGAGCGCCAAGTCTTCGGCGGGTAAACTCAATGGCAAAAACTACTCTTTGGTGGACTATAACCGCGCCGGCACGCCTTTAATGGAAATGGTAACCGAACCGGTAATAAAATCAGCTGAACAAGCGAAAAAATTCTGCCAAGCTTATCAGCAAATTTTAAGATATTTGGATATTTCCGATGCCGATATGGAAAAAGGGCAAATGCGTTGCGAAGCCAATGTCAGCATTCAGAAAAAAAGCAAGTGGGAATACAAAGGCGATGGCGTTATTACTGCCAAAGGCAATTATAAATTAAATCCGAAAGTTGAATTAAAAAATATTAATTCTTTCCGCGCTCTGGAAAAAGCGATTGCTTTTGAAATAAAAAGGCAGACGCAAGCTTTAAATGATGGTGAAAAATTAATACAAGAAACCCGCGGTTGGAATGAGAATAAAGGCATAACAGTCAGCCAAAGGACCAAGGAAACTTCCGCTGATTATCGCTATTTCCCCGAACCGGATATTCCGCCCCTGAGCATCGATAGCCAATTAATTAATAATATAAAATCGCAATTAATAGAACTGCCGCTGGAAAAAAAGAAAAGATTCATAGCCCAATATTATTTTGACCAAAACACCGCCGCTATCTTGGTTAATGATAAAAATCTGGCTGATTATACTGAAAAAGTAATATCAGAGTTACGCGCTTGGATTGATTCTACCGGAGATAATTGGGAAAGGCAGAATAAAAAATTGTCTAAAATAACCGCTAATTGGCTTATTTCAGAACTGTTCAAGCACCTGAAAAAAGACAATTTAAATATAAAAAATATTAAAATAACCCCGGAGAATTTCGCCGAGCTTATAACATTAGTTTATCAAGGAAAAATCAATTCATCGGTTGGGCAAACATTATTAGAGGAGATGTATAAAAACGGCGGCGACCCCTCGCAAATTATGGAAACTAACGGCCTGGAACAATTGGATGACAGGCTGGCGCTTAAAAAAATTATTAAAAAAATAATTAAAGATAATAAAAAACAAGTAGCTGAATACAAATCCGGCAAAGCAAACGTCTTCCAGTATTTTATCGGCCAAACCATGTCAGCTACCAAAGGCAAGGCCAATCCCAAAATCGCGGCCAAAATTCTTAAAAAATTGCTGGCATGATATATTAGATCCCTTCTCAGCGGACAAAAAAAGTCCCCCTGGCAATGGGGATTTAGGGGGTTAAATTTAATCCGCATTGCCTTCTTCCTCAATTTTTCTTGACCAAATAAAAATTATTATATATAATATTAATAATGAAAAAAATACTGTGGAAAAGTTTATATTGCAAATACAAGATGGGTAATGCCCTTCATTACTATATTGGTAATTAAAATACCTCCCCCCCCAAGGGAGGTATTTTTTTAGGTAAAATATTGGTCTTTAATAAATATAATGAAAATAAGGGGGGAAATGAATATAAAACTTCCGGAAGAAGAAAGAATTAAGTGCGATTCTATTGAATCTTGCCCATTTGGAAAAATAAAAAGATGCACAATTTCAATGATGGAAGATTGCGATTTAATAAAAAAAAAGTGTTAAAAATATTAATCTGCCAAAAAGGAGCAATGATGATGGGAACCAAATTTGAATTAATTAGCGGAGAAGAGATCTCTATTCGCGGAAAATGCCTTTCTTGTAAAAGCTTAATATGTTCTTGCCCTATGCGGCCTGATTGTTCAGGAATAGTAAATCCTGAATTTATTAAAAGAAAAGATTACGATGGAAAAATTAATGGAATCGGAGGAATGTTTTGTCCAACCTGTAGGGCATAAATTTACCGAATTATAACTTCAAAACATAAGGAGTTAATCCAATTAACTCCTTTTTTTCTTTAAAAAATTACCGACCAATTTATTCGCCTCTTTCTTATCTTTTATCCAATGAATTGTAACGCCTTGGCTTTCCCAGCGCCGAAACCAGGTCATCTGCTTTTTAGAAAATTGCCTAATGGCGATATTTAATTTTTCTGTCATTTCTCTAATTGCCATTTTTTTTTGCAGATATAAAGATATATATTTATATTCCAAGCCAAAATCTTCCAATCGCTTCCAGCTTACTCCCCAGCTATGCAATTTTTTAACCTCCTCGATCATATTTTCTTTTTCCAGCCTATGCCTCAATCTTTTATAAATCCTATCTTTCAGAACTTCTCGCGGCCAAGCCAGTCCGATAATCAAGGCGTCATAATCCGGCTTAATTTTTTCAGCTTTAAAATTTCCCGGAGAACTGGCAATTTCCAGATAGCGGATTAACCGCCTTTTGTTTTCCCGGTCGCTATTGTTTAATTTTTGCGCTTTGGCCTTATCTAATTTTTCTAATTTATAATATAAATTTTCCGCGTCCAGCTTAGCTAATTTCTCTCTTAATATTATATTCGGTCTAACCGCGGATAAATTATAGCCGTCAACCAATGCCTGTAGATAAAGACCGGTTCCGCCTACAATAATCGGCAGTTTGCCCCTATCTAAAACATTATTGACAGCTTTAACCGCCAATTTCTGGTATTTGGCCAGATTAAACTCCGTATTGGGGCCAACCACATCAATTAAATGATAAGGTATACATATTTTGTCATCCTGAGCGAAGTCGAAAGATCTTGTTGATTTATTTTTATTTTTTATTTTAACAAAGTATTTATCCAAATCTTTGCCGGTGCCGATATCCATCCCCTTGTAAACCTGCCGGGAATCGGCGGAAATAATTTCACCGTTAAATTTCATGGCCAATTTAACCCCCAAGCCGGTTTTGCCGCTTGATGTCGACCCTAAAATTACAATTATTTTATTATTTTTCATATCTGTTAATTTATAAACTTTTTACAAACTCCCCGCGCAGGCCGAAATCCTCCGCTTGTTTGATTTTTACTTTTGTAAATTTTCCTTTTAAATTATGGCTATTTGCCTTTTCTATCTTAACAACTTTGGCCGTTCTGGTCTTGCCGTACCACTCTCTTTTTTTTGTTTTTCCCTCAACTAATACTAAAACTGTCTTGCCCATATATTTTTTATTGTTTTCCAGATTATATCTACGCAATATTTGCATTAAGCAATTTTCCCTTCTTTTCTTTTCAATTTTAGAAACATTATCTCTCATATTAAAAGATGCCGTATGCGGGCGCGGGCTGTACTGGGAAACATAGGCCATGTCAAATTTAACTTCGTGGCATAATTTTTTGCTGGCATTAAATTGTTTTTCCGTCTCCCCGGGAAAACCGACAATTATATCCGTGGTAATGGCCAGCGGCAACTTCCATAAATCTTCAGCCGGTTTTCTTTTGAAAAATTCCCGCCTTAATTTATTTATCAAATTAATATAATGCTCGCGCGTATATTTCCTGTTCATTTTTTTCAACATATCATTATCGCCCGATTGCGCCGGCAAATGAATATGCTCGCAGACTTTTTCGCATTTCGCGGCAGTTTGGATTAATTCATTGCTCATATCCTTTGGATGATTTGTAGAAAACCTAAGCCAAAAATCACCAGGAATATTATTAACCATTCTTAGTAAATCCGGAAAATTTATATCTTCCTCTCTTCTATCTCCTCTCCTCATTAGGAGAGAAGAGCTGGAAGGGTGAGAAAAAATATAACTGTTCACATTTTGCGCGATTAAAATAATCTCCTTATAACCCTTAGCCACTAAACTCCTCGCTTCCTTGATAATATCATCAGCCGGGCGGTACACTTCGCGGCCGCGGGCGTAAGGCACATAGCAATAAGAGCAAAAATTATCACAGCCGTTGCCGATAGGGATAAAGGCGCTGAATGAAGAATTATATTTGGGCATTATATTAAAATAACCGGACAAGCTGTTTTGATTTTTTTTTGGTTTTTTCAGCTGGGCGGCTAACTGAGGAAGTTCGGTAATCGGCAGCCAAATATCCACGTGCTTTTTTAACCGCCTTTGCACTCCTTTATCGCCGGACAAACAGCCGGTTAAAATAACCTTCTTGCCCGGATTATGCTTTTTAAATCTCGGGATAATGCCGTATATCCTGTCTTCAGCCGACTGCCTGACCCCGCAGGTTGTCACCACTAATAAATCCGCTAAATCTTTTGAGGCAACATTTTTATAGCCAAGATTATCCAAATACCCGGCGATCCTCTCGCTGTCAGACTTGTTCATCTGGCAGCCGATGGTAACGATATGATATTTATTATTTTTCATATAAACTTTATAATATCAGAAATAAAAAATATAATCAAACAAGAGCCGGATAAATCCGGCTCTTGTTTGATAAATTCTAGCTTCTAATATAAATATTAATTGCTAATAGAGTTTTCTTCCGTGGAGGTAGCTGTATTTTTTTCAATAGAATCATTGGAATCGTCTGCCGGCCCATCTGATGCATTATCGCCATCACTATCTTCAATCACTTCTTCGGTATCAGTTTCGGTATCGGCCGCCAACGAATTATCGGAATCATCGGTGATAATCGCGCCGACTACTTCGTTGACATCGTCTAAACTGGCAGTGAGCGGCTCTTCAATTTCCGGCAAAGAATTTACTACCACGATTGTTTCCGCCGTAACAATGCTTGTATTGGTATTAAAAGTGCCACGTATCCTGACTTTATCACCAACCTTGATATCGGCGATAGTGGCGTTATTATTCGTGCCGACAATAATCTTTGTGTCTTTAGTTATGCTAACTTTGGCTTTCTTCACCGGCAATCTTTTAATCAGATCCCCTATTTTAACATCGGGATGCTTGATTCTGTCAATCGTTACTTTTTTAAATTGAACAGAGCGCAAAAAATTGCCGACTTTTTCCGGTAAAATGTTTTTGATCTTTTCTTTTAAAGCATCTCTTAGATTAACCTTGGCCAACAACTGGGCGGAAACCGCTTCATCTGATTCTTTCAGCTTATCCTTAAGCTCATCTCTGGTAATATGCTTATAAGCCGTCCAGTTAATGGTTATAAAACTCTTCTCCGTATTAACCTCCGTGACCACTCCGGCCACCCCTTGGGTGCTGACTTTCCAAATAGTATTGTTTTTTAACACTTTGGCGTCTACGGTGCCGTCGTCATTAACCCGGCCCACGATCAGCAGTTTATCACCGATGGAAAATTCATCCAAAGTTGTTTTACCGAAATATTTGCGGACTAAAACCGTATCTTCGGTGATATTAACGGTTGTTAAAGCGCCTTCGGCGCCGATTAAATTATTAACATCATTGCCAAGTAAGCCCGGAGTTTTGTCTATTCTCACCTGCATCGTGGTCGGCACTATAGTGCTGTCAAGACGGACTAAAGTGGCATTAGGCCGAAAAGTCCTGATTTTCATAAATAAACTTTCTCCGCGGCGCAAGACAACCACTATTTTCGCCAGCGGCAGTTCATTGATCCGAAAAAGCATGCGTCCGCGAATGCGGTCGTTTATTTTTAAATCAGCCACTCCGGCTGGATTCTTCAAACCGGCGACAAATTTAGTATTGCCGTCATACTGGAAAGTATATTCTTTATTAGCCCATTGGTAGGTAATTTCATTAGTTGAAGAGGAAATTTTCGTAATCCATCCATTAACGGCCCTATTTACATTAACTTGAATGGATAAATCCACTAAAATGGTGGCGTCAACCGTATCGGTGTTTTCATTTTTTACTCCAATTACCCTTATCTGGTCGCCAGGTATCCAATCGGAAAGCTTGGTATATTGGTCTTTCCTTTGGCCTAAAACGGTTTTATCCGTTACATTAACCGTGTAATGCTGATCGGTTTTATTATCGCTCACGATTATGGTGGTGGGCAAATCCGTTGAGCCGATTTCAATCAGCTGGCCGACAAAATGAATATCGGTTTTGGCCTCGTATAATTTGCTTTCGTCCGTTACGGCCGCGCAGGCAAATTCATAAGACACATCCACGCCGGCCGCGGCCGCGGCCTGGGCCGAACTATAAGTGACATTATCCATTCCGCAAACCTGCCCATCGGCGCTGGCTGCCGGCGCCCAGGCAAAGGCGGAAAAAGCCAATGCCAAGATTAAAAATGAAAATAATAATTTTTTCTTCATAATTTTTGTAATATTAATTATTAATTTTATCTTATTTTTATTTTTAAAATAAAATCGACCTTTGCGATGAGATTATTGCAAAACTATTTTTGCCACCATCTCTATATATTAATTAACTATTTTTTTAATAATTTTTAATTTTACTTCATTTATAAAATCATCCTTGCCTATTTCTCTCGTCTCTCTTGATCCCCTATCCCTGACTGATAATTTATCAGAACCGGCTTCTTTATCGCCGATAACAAGAGTATAAGGCGCTTTTTCGTTAGCCGCTTTCCTGATTTTATTGCCGACGGTTTCATTATTATCATCAACTTCTACTCTAATATTATTGGCTATTAACTCTGAAGCCACTTTATGGCAATAAGAAATATGCCTTTCTCCCACGGAAATTATTTTAACTTGAACCGGAGATAGCCAAAGCGGAAAAACTCCGGCAAAATGTTCTATTAAAATGCCGATAAATCTTTCTAAAGATCCGTATATTACTCGATGAATAACGATGGGAATTTTTTCTTGACCGTCTTTGTCCGTAAATGTTAATCCAAACCGCCGCGGAATCTGAAAATCCAATTGAATTGTGCCCATCTGCCAATCTCTGTTTAAAATATCTTTCATAATTATATCCACTTTTGGTCCGTAAAAAGCGCCATCGCCCTCTGCGATTAAATATCCATTTTTACCTTTAGTTTTGATTAAAATTCTATGCAAAACCGCTTCCGCCTTATCCCAAGTTTTTTTATCCCCCATATATTTTTCCGGCCTAGTGCCTAAGCGAAACTTATAACTTAAATTAAATATTCCATAAAATTTATCAACTATGGCAAATATTCTTAAGTATTCTTCTTCTATTTGATCTTCGGCAATAAAATTATGGGAGTCATCCTGTCTGAAAGACCTCACCCTGAAAAGGCCGTTTAGCGTCCCGGAAAGCTCATATCTATGCAAATAGTCAGTATCGGAAAATCTAATAGGCAAATCACGGTAGCTCCTGGTTTTTAGTTTATATACTACCATGGCGTTAGGGCAATTCATGGGCTTGATTCCATAAATCTCATTTTCTCCCATATTGGCAATAAACATATCTTTTTGGTAATGCTCCCAATGGCCGGAAATTTCCCATAATTCCTTTTTATTGACTAAAGGGCTGGCTATTTCCTGATAACCTCCGGCCGAATGCTCTTGCCGCCAAAAATTTACCAGTTCATTGCAAATAATTAATCCCTTGGGCAGCCAGTAGGGCATGCCTGGAGCGGTTTTATGAAAGGCGAATAATTCCAGCTTGGTACCTAATTTTTTATGGTCTCTTCTTTCGGCCTCTGCCGCCATATGCAAATAACTATCCAATTCCTCTTTAGTATTAAATCCAACTCCATAAATTCTGGTGAGCATTTTATTTTTTTCATTTCCCCGCCAATAAGCGCCGGCTAATTTACTTAATTTAAAACTGCCTTTTTTTATTTTTCCGCTGGTCTTTATATGCGGTCCGCGGCAAAGGTCGATAAAATTACCCAATTGATAATAACTGACTTTATAATCATTTTTCCCCTTGCTTTTACCCGCCGGATTCTTAGCGGCAGAAAATTCTTTTTCAAGATCTTTTAATAATTCAACTTTATAAATCTGCCCTGATTTTTTTTCTTGGCTGATTGCCTTGCCAATATCCATTTCGCTTTTTTTAAATTCAAGATTCTGCTTAATAATGTGGTTCATTTTTTTTTCAATTTTAGCCAAATCCGCTTCGATAATCTTATTATTGCCAAAATCAAAATCATAATAAAAACCATTCTCAATGGCCGGACCGATAGTGAACTTGGTTTGAGGCCAAATTTCTTTTACGGCGCATGCCATAATATGAGACAAAGAATGCCTTAATATTTCTAAATTATTATTTTCCATATTCTAAATTTTCTTATTTTTTGACTTCAATATTTATTCTATCAACTAAGTTAGGCACTTTATTAATAAAAGAAGGATAAAAATTAATTTCAAAGCTGGCTATTTCTGGTAAAGTTTTTAAATAAGCCGACAGTTGATCATTATTCAAGCCCAATAATTTTGATTTGTCAATTATATCCGCATTGCTATTCAAGGTAATTTTCCCCTCAAAAGAAGCATTAATAGTAGCTGAGCCCCGGCTGACATTATAACCGCCTAATACATATTCTATTTTATCTTTATCAAATTTCAAAAGCTCTTTGCTCGCCGGCAATGATGCCATTAATTTGGCTTCAGCTAATTTTTCTATTTCCCCTCTATTAAACGCTATCACTGCAACCTTGGCTTTCATCGTAACGGAAAAACTTTCTTTCTCTTCTCCGGCCTTGCTATCAATAATAATGCTTATGGAATCATTATTAAACTTATAAACAATCTTATTATAATCTTTATAATTGCCGCCCAATTTATCTTCACTTTCCGCTATTAACTCTTTTTTTAAATCCTCAACCGCCTGGTCGATGTCAAGCTGGGTAATATTTTTCTTGACTGTTTGCTTATATTCTATCGGCTCCTTGTTCTCCGCGTATATCTTATCCTGCAAGCCGGCCCAAAGCCCGGGTATAATAAACTTTGTCGGGCCTAAAGCCATCTGCGGATTAATATCGTCAGCATAAATTTCCACTTCTACGGAACCGCCGGCCGGAACATTTACGGTCTTTTTAATCCTGAATATTTTATTATCAGGCGATAATAATCTCGTGGTAGCTACTAAGGGCTGACTTTTAATATAATTATTTATTATAGTTGCATTGCCCGCCACTTCCCCGGCTATTATCTCTTCGCCGGTTGAGTCAAATTGCTTTGTTTTTTCTATTTCCACTTCTTCCACTATCCCCTTAATTGATCCAGCGCTTTTTTGAGCATTGCCGGCATCGGAAATATCAACGATTAAATTATCGCTTAAACGCTCTTGATTCGGTATTATAATTATATTCACTTTAATAAATGTAAAATAAGCTACCACCGCTAATAATAAAATAGTAAAAAAAATAAAACTAAAAGCAATTTTTCTGTATAAACGCAGGGATAATCCGCTAGTAGTTTTTATTTCGTCTTTAACCTGAACTTCCCTATTATCTCCGGCGATAAAATTTATATTTTTATTTAATGGGAATATTTTAGGAAGGCCTGATTCTTGATTATTAACATTTTTTTCTTTTATGGCAATTTTTCCATAATTAGCAATATCTTTCGGATTAGATTCAATGTTAATAGAATCAAAATTTTCTGGAATTATTTCCTTATTTTTATCTTTATTATTATTACTGCTAACATTTATAATTTTTATTCTTTGGGCTGTTTTTATATTTTTTTTGCTTGAACCTTCCGATACTTTTTTAGAAATCGTAAATTTTGGAGAATAAATTTTTATCTCACGTGCGGAATCCCGCCCGGCGATAATTGTTTTATATTTTTTATTAGCTTTAGTTTTTTTATTTATGGCTTTAGGCATATTTTTTATAATCTCAATATTATTTATAGAAATGCCGCCAAATGCCGTATTCGGCGCAATTTCTTTTTATAAAATTAATAATTTATATTAACTATCCTATATTATTATAATATATTAATTATAATTCGTCCACTACTTTTATACTATGGGAAAATTCTTTATTAATTTCATCAATCAGCGACTTATTATTGTTCACCCTAAATCCTGTTTCTAATATATTTTCAATTTTTCCCTGTCTAATTTTTATAAATACTTTATTGGTTCCGCTATGTTTTGCTAAAATATTTTTTAATCTATTTAAAGTTGAATCGTCAAGCCCTTCCGCTAACATTAATTTTAAATCGGGTATGGGCTTCCGGCTGGTTGAAAGATTAGAATAATTATAGCTATTTTTGTTATTATAATTAAATCTATTTGATATTTTTTTCTTAAAACCGGCTATTAATTCTTCAATATTATCTAATGATAATTCCATGGCTATATTAACCAATAATTTTACTTCCTGATCTTTGTCTGAAAGCTTGCCCTGGCAAATAACCACTTTGCCTGCCTGCCAAATAGAAGCGCTGTCTTTCAGAAGATTCGGGAAAACTATAACTTCAAGGCTACCGGTTGTATCTTCTATTTTTGCAAACATCATCGGCTCGTTCCGGCGGGTATAAATTTTTTTAATACTGGTTATAATGCCGGCTACGCAAATGGAATTTTTATCATTTGCCTGCTTGGCCAAATTAAATAAAGGCAATGTTATATCTTCTAAAAATTTTTTATAATCAGAAAAGGGATGCTCACTTATGTAAATGCCCAATAATTCTTTTTCCCAGGCCAAACTTTCCTGGCGGTTGGCTTTAGGCGCTGGATCTAATTTGACTTTATTCGGCAAATTAATATTCGGGGAATCAAAAAATAAGCTAACTTGGCCGTTGGAGCGCAATTTTGTTATTTCCTTGCTGAAGTTCAATAAATTTTCCATATTGGCCAATAACTGCCCCCTTTCACCAAATTTATCAAGAGATCCGCTTTTAATTAAGCTCTCCAGAGATTTTTTATTTAAATCTTTATTGGTAACGCGCTCTAGCAAATCAGAAATATCCTTAAAAGGCCCGTTTTTTTTTCGTTCTTTGATAATTACTTCAGATATATTTTCACCCACATTCTTTATGGCTTTTAACCCGAAGCGGATAGTATCAACGATTTCTTCAGATCCGGCTAATTCATTTTTTTCCGTACCGGAGGTAATCACGGTAAAAGAACTGAAAGATTGGTTTAAGTCCGGCCGGCTGACCTTTATGCCCATGCGCCGGCATTCTTCGATCTCTATGGAAATCCGATCAATATTCTGCTGGTCTGAAGTCAAGAGAGCGGCCATAAATTCAGTCGGCCAATGGGCTTTCAAATAAGCGGTTTCATATCCAATCATGGCATAACAGGCGGCATGAGACCGATTAAAGCCATAGCCGGCAAACGGCTCAATGAACGAAAATATCTTTCCCGCCAGCTGGCTACTGATGCTATTTTTTACGCAGCCGTCAATAAATTTTTCTTTTTGCTCGGCCAGCAGTTTGGAAATTTTTTTTCCAACCGCTTTGCGTAAAACGTCCGCTTCGGCCATGGTAAAACCGGCCAAATCCCTAGCCATTTGCATAACCTGCTCTTGATAAAGCGCCACCCCGTAAGTTTTAGCCAATATCGGCTCAAGTATCGGGTGTAAATAAGTCGGTTTCTTTTTGCCGTGCTTGCCCATAATATAATCAGGTATCCATTCCATCGGCCCCGGACGGTAAAGGGCGACCATGGCTATAATATCTTCAAACTCGGTCGGCTTTAACTCGCGCAAATATCTCTTCATGCCCGAAGATTCAAATTGAAAAACGCCGGTAGTGGCTCCTCCCTGGAATAACCGAAAAGTTTTTTTATCATTAAGGGGGATATTGTCAATATTTATTTCTAGGCCGCGGGTATTCTTTATTATTTTACAAGCCTGCTCTATAATAGTTAAATTTTTCAGGCCTAAAAAATCCATTTTTAAAAGGCCCAGCTCTTCTATGGGATGCAATGAATATTGGGAGACAACGCTTCTATCCGATGAAGAAGCGTATTGTAAAGGAACATATTCCGTTAATTTATCCTTGGTTATTAAAACCCCGCAGGCATGAGTGGAGGCATGCCTGGCTACGCCTTCAAGTTTGCGGGCATAATCCAATATTTTACGCGCCGCTTCATCGTTTTTGTACATATCTTTTAATTCCGACACTGTTTCTAACGCCTGTTCAACCTTGGCGAACATGGGAATCATCTTGGCTAATCTATCGCAATAATCATAAGGATAATCCAAAACTCGGCCGACATCCCTGACCGCGGCTCTGGCCGCCATGGTGCCGAAAGTAATAATTTGGGCCACATGGTCTTCTCCGTATTTATTCTCAACATAGGCAATAACTTTATCGCGCCCGGTATCGGCAAAATCAAGATCAATATCGGGCATGGAAATGCGGTCCGGATTTAAAAAGCGCTCAAATAATAAATCATATTGCAAAGGATCTAAATTGGTAATGCCGGTTAAATAGCAAACTAACGAACCGGAGGCCGAGCCGCGGCCAGGTCCGACGACAATGCCGTTATCCTTGGCCCAATTAACAAAATCAGCCACTATTAAAAAATAGGACGGCCAGCCCATCTTCTTAATTACCGCCAATTCATAATCCAATCTTTCTTTTATTTTATTATCAATTCCTTCATATTTTTTTCCATAACGCTTAATTAAACCTTCCCGGGATATTTTTTCCAGATAATTGTTTTCATTAAATCCCGCAGGAACTATAAAATAGGGCAACTGGATATTCCCCAATTTTATTTCTATATCGCATTTGGCCGCAATCGCTAAAGTATTGGCAACGGCTTGGGGAACATCTTTAAATACTTCCGCCATTTCCCGCCCGGGGCGGAGGGAATAATTGCCACCGGTCATATTCATGCGGTCGCTGTCCTGTTTTTTCTTTTTATTCTGCAGGCAGAGAAGCACATCCTGCACTTCATCATCTTCTTTTTTCAAATAATGGGCGTCATTGGTGGCCACTAGGGGTATATTTAATTTTTGGGAAAATTTTATCAGCTGGCTGTTTACTTGGGCTTGGCCCTCCAAATTCAGATGGGGCATTATTTCCAGATAAAAATTACCCGTGCCGAATAAATCATTATATTCCAAAATTCTTTTTTCGGCTTTGGCCAATTTTCCGGATAAAATCAAGCGGGGAATTTCTCCCCCCAGGCAGGCAGTTGAAGCAATTAGGCCTTGGCTATATTTTTTTAATATTTCCCAATCAATTCTCGGCTTGTAATAAAACCCTTCCAAATGAGCAATGGATGTCAATTTAATTAAATTTTTATAGCCCTCATTATTTTTTGCCAAAAGCAATAGATGATAATAATTATGCTCATCCGACTTGGTGTTTTTATCAAATCTGGAATTAGGGGCCAAATACGCCTCAATGCCGATAATCGGCTTAATGCCCGCCTGCCGGCATTTTTGATAAAATTCAATAGCGCCGTACATTGTCCCATGGTCAGTCAAGCCGATAGCCGGCGCTCCGTCTGTTAAAGCGGCTTCTATAATCTCGTCAATCTTAGACAGCCCGTCAAGCAGCGAGTAGTGGGAATGATTGTGCAGATGGACAAAACGCATAAAATATAAAATAAGAATACCTAATTACTAATTTCCAATAAAATGACAAATGCTAAATTATATTATTAATTATAAATTTAATTGGATATTAGAAATTTATTTTTTTATCTTCTCCGCCATCGCCTCCAGCTCTTCATTAGAATAAAAAACAATTAAAATTTGACCGCCATTTTTGTTCCTGCTAATTTCCACTTTGGTACCGAAAAATTCCCGGAAAGCGAATTCTTTATCCTTATCTTTGTAATTTATTTTGACTCGGGCGAATTTGGTGCCGCCCATGCGCCTGGTCTCCATAGCCGTGCCGGAAACAGTGATGCCGTTATGGATTATTTTCCTGAATAAAGCCAGCTGCTTGGCTTCGGAATCTAAGCCAGCTAAAACTTTAGCATGGCCTTCGCTTATTTTTCCTTCCATTAAAGCCAGCTGAATTTCTTCCGGCAAATTTAAAATGCGCAAAGAATTAGTGATTGACGACCTGGATTTGCCGACGCGCCTGGCCATTTCTTCCTGCTTTAAATTAAACTCGTCAATCAGCTTGCGGTAAGCCAGGGCCGTTTCCACTGGATTTAAATTTTCCCGCTGAATATTTTCAATTAAAGCCACTTCCAATTTTTCCTGCTCGCTGGCCTGCCTGATAATTACCGGCACTTTATCCAGACCAACGGCTTTGGCCGACCGCAAGCGGCGCTCGCCGGCGATAAGCTCAAATTCGCCGTTTTTAGCCGTGACAATCAGTGGCTGGATTATCCCATATTGCTTGATGGATTCCTGTAATTCCTCCATCTGATGATCGGAAAATCTTTTCCGTGGCTGCAGCGGATTTATTTTTATTTTATCAATGGCTACCTGTAATACTTTGCCTTTATCGCTTTCAGAAATAATATCAATCACTGCCTCGCCGGACGCGGTCGTGGTTATTTTATTTATTTTATTAGGGATTAATGATCCTAATCCCCTGCCCAATCCATTTGACATATTTTTATAATTTTTAAATTTTAATTATAAATTTTTTTGGACATCCGATGTCCAATTGGACATCGGATGTCCAAAAAATCTTACTTTAATTCTAAATCAATCACTTCCTTGGCCAGCCGCTCATACGCCCTTCCGCCTT
>Ga0100390_10001530_pt1 | contig 20462 bp, 15 predicted proteins | sample CryGeymeta201514_FD_81540 | JGI IMG/M metagenome (GOLD analysis project Ga0100390, IMG submission 81540) | Groundwater microbial communities from Crystal Geyser aquifers in Utah, USA - Crystal Geyser metaG 2015-14 | ecosystem: Environmental > Aquatic > Deep subsurface > Groundwater | place... | reverse complement strand
TGCGGCCTGACCCGGGCTACCACGGCGTGCGCAAACGGGCACCGTGGCACGGCAAAAACCCCGGGGTCCCGCGCCCGGTTACCGCGCGCGCATGCAAAATCCCGGGTTACGGCCTGCGGCCTAACCCGGGCTACCACGGCGTGCGCAAACGGGCACCGTGGCACGGCAAAAACCCCGGGGTCCCGCGCCCGGTTACCGCGCCCGCACGCAAAATCCCGGGTTACGGCCTGCGGCCTAACCCGGGCTACCAAGACGCGTGCAAACCGCTATCGCCGCACGCCTTAAACCCCGGTAGCCCGGGTTGAGGCGAAGCCGAAACCCGGGGCGCATCGCGCCCGAAACCCGGGGCGCATCGCGCCCGAAACCCGGGGCGCATCGCGCCCGAAACCCGGGGCGCATCGCGCCCGAAACCCGGGGCGCATCACGCCCGAAACCCGGGGCCCGATACCCATTTCGCCGTGACCGCCGAAACCCGGGGCCGCCGCACGGTAACGCGGGCACCCGCAAACTCGGCATACGCGCCAGTTACGGATACGCTCTTGGCAATGGCCCGGCGGCACGCAGGTAGCGATCACGCAGTTGCGTTTGCCGCGATTGCATTGGCATAGCCTTGCCGGCCAGCCAAAGCTGGCGCGCGCTGTTGGTTACCTCCAGCGGGTCCCCAGACCACAGCACCAGATCAGCAAGTTTGCCGACTTCGATACTGCCGATTCGATGGCTCACGCCGAGGGCCTTGGCCGGCATTGCGGTGAGGCCGGCCAGACCCGCTTCCCACGGCAGGCCGTTGGCGACCGCATTGCCGGCGAGCTGACGCATTTTGCGGGCATTGTGCGAGGCATCGCCGCGCTGGCTGAAGCCCACTGCCACGCCGGCGGCGTGCAGGCGCGCCGCGTTTTCCAGAGTGGCGCCGAGGCTGTCGAAACTGCCGGGCAGGTTTTCCAGCCCGTCGATCAATACCGGCACTTTTGCCGCGGCCAGTTGTGCCGCCACCAACCAACCTTCGGCGGCACCGACCAGCACAATGTTGAGTTTTTCGCGCTGTGCGATGGCGATCACACGCAGGATATCAGCGGCACGGTCGACGCCGACCAGCACCCGGCCGCGAGCGAAATAACCGGCAAGGGCGCTGCGCCCGGCTGGCGTGAGCAGGGTGTTGACGCTGCCCGCTGGTGCCGCGCTGCGCGCTTCGGCGATCGCCTGCGCCAGCAGCATGTAAGCGCCGGCACGCGAGTTGCCGCTGAGTGGCGCGAGGTTGCCACCGAGATTGATGAACAAGGCGCGTTGTTCGGCAAAGGGGATACCGTCGAAACGGCCATCAAGCCGCACCACCGCGCCCTGGCCGGCGATGATCGAGCCGCCCAGCGCGCTGCCGGCGGCCAGTTGGGTGAAGCTCAGGCCGCCCATGCGAGCCACCGGCAACAGGCTGGAGCGCGGGTTGTAGGCCAGCGTGACATCGAACTCGGGCCGCATCTGCGCCGCTTGCGGCACGGTCGCGCCGAATACCAGCGCGCCGTCATTGGCGCTGGGCTCGGCGGAAACCTCCTCGACGCCAATGCCGCTGACCCCTGCGAACAGGCCCGGTGTCAGTGGCGCGCCGTTGGCATCGACGATGGCAATGCCGGCGGGTGCTGCGAGCGCGTTGCCGATCGCGCTGATCAGCCCGCCCTGCACCAGCACGTCGCTGCCGCGCAGGGTGCCAGCAGTGCTCGCGGTATGGACGGTGGCATTGCGGATCAACACATCCTGCGCGCTGGCAACGCTACTGGTGGCGAGCAGCACGAAGGCGATAACACGTCGCATGATGCGGTTCATGGCGATGCCTCCTGGCCGAGCATGAAGTCCGACGTCGGTTGGTGTGCGGGATCATTGCGGTCGTACAACAGCGCGCCATCGATGAACACCTGGTCGGCCTTGGCGTACACGCTGAACGGGTTGCCGTTCCACACCACCACATCGGCCATCTTGCCGGCCTCCAGGGTGCCGGTATGTTCGAGTACGCCCAGTGCGCGCGCGGCATTTTCGGTGAGCCAGCGGATCGCGCGTTCCGGCGCGATGGCGATGCCAACACGTTGTGCACTGCCGATGACCTTGGCGGCCTCCTGATTCAGCCGTTGAATGCCTTCGGCTGAATCCGAATGCACGATCGCGCAACCGCCCTCGGGCCGGTCGACCAGCGCGATGTTTTCCTCGATGCCGTCATAGGCTTCCATCTTGAAGCCCCACCAGTCGGCCCAAAGCGCGCCGCAGATGTGCTCCTTCGCCAGCACGTCGGCGATTTTGTAGGCTTCCACGCCATGATGAAACGCCGCGATCTTGAAGCCGAACTCATCCGCCAGGGCGATCATGTTGGCCATCTCGTCGGCCCGGTAGCAGTGGATATGGACCTGAATTTCGCCGTTCAGCACGGCGGCCAGGGTGTCCAGACGCAGGTCGCGTTTCGGTGCCTTGGCGGGCTCGGTTTTTTTATCCTTGCCGGCCTTGGCGGTGGCCTTGGCGTAATCGGCCCATTGCTCGGCATACTCACGCGCTTCGCTGAACGCGGCGCGATAACCGGCCATGTTGCCCATCCGGGTCATCGGCGATTGCATGCGGGTGCCATACACGCGCTTGGGGTTTTCGCCGCAGGCCATCTTCAGGCCATGCGGGGCACCGGCAAACTTCATCGCCTGCATGGTGGTCGCCGGCACGTTCTTCAGCGTCACGCCACGGCCGCCGATCAGATTGGCCGAGCCGGGCAGCACTTGCATGCTGGTGATGCCGCCAGCGAGCGCCTTGGCAAAGCCGGGGTCCTGTGGCCATACGCCATGCTCGGCCCACACCTGCGCGGTCACCGGCGCGCTCATCTCGTTGCCATCGGCGCTGGCGGTGACGCCAGGGCTGGCGTACACGCCCAGATGCGAATGCACGTCGATCAGGCCCGGGGTGACCCATTTGTCGCGGGCATCGATTTCAAGGCTGCCGTCCGGCACCTGCAACTGCGTGCCCAGCGCGGCAATCTTGCCATCACGCAGCAGCACATCGGCGTTGTCCAGGCGCTGCCCATTGCCGATCAATACGGTCGCGTGGCGCAGCACGGTGGCGCTCGACGCGAGCGGTTGATAGGTGCTCGCAAAGGCCTCGCCAGCGGCCGCTGCGGCGATTGCCGGTAGCGCCAGCAGGGTGCTGCTCAGCGCGCAAATCAGGATAGGTCGCATGGGGCTCTCCGGGCAGCGAAACAGCGACGTTACCGACTTGAGTATGCGTTGCCAAGCTGCGGCGCATTACAATGCTGGGGAAACGACGAGAGAAAAGCATGAAGACAAAACAGGAAATCGTGAGCAATTGGCTGCCGCGCTACACCGGCGTGGCGGTCGAGGAGTTTGGTGAGCATGTGTTGCTGACCAACTTCGGTGGCTACCTCGACATGTTCTGCCAACTAACCGGTGCCACCATGCAAGGGGCTGACCGGCCGATGTCCAGCGCCACCCACGATGGCATCACCATGATCAACTTCGGCATGGGCAGCGCCAATGCCGCGACGGTGATGGACCTGCTCACTGCATACGAGCCCAAGGCGGTGCTGTTTCTCGGCAAGTGCGGCGGGCTCAAGCGCAAGAACCAGTTGGGCGATCTGATCCTGCCGATTGCCGCGATTCGCGGTGAAGGCACGTCCACCGATTACCTGCTGCCGGAAGTGCCGGCGCTGCCGGCGTTCGCCTTGCAACGCGGCGTTTCAACGATGATCCGCGACCTCGGCCACGACTACTGGACCGGCACCGTGTACACCACCAACCGCCGGGTCTGGGAACACGACGAGGACTTCAAGGATTACCTGCGCAAGCTGCGCTGCATGGCGATCGACATGGAAACCGCCACCATCTTTTCGGTCGGCTTTGCCAATTCCATCCCGTCGGGCGCGCTGCTGCTGGTTTCCGATCAACCGATGATCCCGGAAGGGGTGAAAACCGAGGCCTCCGATCGCAAGGTCAGCGATGGCTTTGTGCAAGCGCACATCACCATCGGCATCGAAGCGCTCAAGCTGGTGCGGCGCAACGGCAAAAGCGTCAAGCATCTGCGCTTTTGAGTGGTGGCCCGCACGGCAGCGAACAAGCGCTGCGTCAACGCGGTAGCGGCGGGGCACGCCGCGCGGCCAAGGCAACGGTGGTCAACGCGCTCGCAGATACCGGTTCCGTTCGCTACAAGCGGTCGCCACCGACTGTTCGCCAGCGACGGTTACCAGATAAAGTTCAGCGCAATCAGGTCGGCTTTGCCGTCGGCAACCCGCACTTTGCACTGCACGGTTTGCTTGGCCTCGTTGGTCATGCCCGGGTTGATGGTGATCGGCCCGGACAGCAGCAGCAGTCCGTTTTCGGCAACATTGACGCTACTGCGCAGGGCGCCGTGATCGAGTGTGAATGCCTTGTCGGTGAACTTGTCGGCGACGCCATTGGCGCAGGCTTTTACTGCCAGCGCAGGGTCGTCGGTTGCGGCACAGCCGGCCAGCAACACTGCCAGCGCCGCCGTTGTGGTTGTCGCTTGCCATCTCATGTTGCACCTCCGCGGTGGAAGAAGCCCCTCCCGACGGCTTGCAACTGCCGTCGGCTGCCTCCGGCATGCGGCCAATCCCGCATACCAACGCGTACGTTAGCGCAAATACTCTATTTCCACCAACTTTTGCCCAATCCGCCGCCAACCACCGCCACCAGCGCCGCTGCCAGCGCAGCACGTCTGGCGCGCTAACGCGCGGCTCAGTAACGCGGCACGCCGGGGTCGATCTGCTGCGCCCAGGCGTCGATGCCACCTTCGATGTTGTACACGTTGTGAAAGCCCAGACCACGAAAGTGCTCGGCGGCTTGCCGGCTGGAATTGCCGTGATGGCACAGGAACGCCAATGCGGTGTCCTTCGGCAGGGCAGCCAGAGTTGGCAAGCTGCGCTCATCGAGCACCTGATGCGCGGGCGGGAATGGCGCGAGCACGCGATCAGCGCTCGGGCGCACATCGATCACGGTGATGTCGCCAGCGGCGATGCGTTCACCCAGCGCGCTCACGCCAAGGGCTTGTACCGGCGCCGGCGCGTTGGGGTTGCGAATCGCCAGGCCGGCACCACGCACGTCTTCGACCCAGTCGATTTCCATGCCGTTGGCGCGTGGCGCGCTGATCACGTCGATGTACAGGTTCAGCCCGCGTAGCGGCACCACCAACGCGTTGCCGCTGATTTCCTTGAGTGCGAATTGCGCGTTGAACGCCGCGTCGATGCTCAGGTGCAGGCCGGTGCCGGCTGGCACATCGGCCATCGCATTGCCGATCGCGGTGGCCGCGGTTTCGCTCATGCGGATGCTCGGCAGGCTGCGATCCGGTGCCGGCAAGCCGAGCAATGCATGCAGTTCACCGGAATTGACCAGTTGCTCGATGATATCCGAGCCACCGACCAGCTCACCGGCGATGTACAACTGTGGAATCGTCGGCCAATTGCCGAATACCTTGATGCCATCGCGGATCTCGGCGTCGGCGAGCACGTCGACCCCGTGAAAAGGCACGCCAAGCCCGCTCAGAATGCCGACCGCCTTGGCCGAGAAGCCACACTGCGGGGCATTGGGCTGGCCTTTCATGAACAGCACGACGCGGTGGGCGTCGAGCACGATTTGGATGCGCTCGCGCAGCGCGGGTTGAATCGACATGGCACAGCTCCAGACAGGTTATCGCGCTATTTTACGCGCTGGTGCTGCGCCGCGCTAAGCGCTCTGGTGCAGGCGGTTCGGGTGATGCGACAGGCTGGCCACCGCCGGCAATGCGGTGAATGCGAGCGCGGCGATCGCCGCCGGCTGCACGCGATCGCCGCGCGCGTTGGCCAGGCAGGTGCGCTGCTCGGTCCAGTGCATCAGTTCCAGATAGCCGCTGTGGTCCTCGGTCAGCGCGGTGCAGTGTTCCACCCAATCGCCGTCGTTGCAGTACAGCACGCCATCGATTTTGCGGATGCCACCAAAATGAATGTGGCCGCAAATGTGGCCGTCAAAACCCTGTGTGCGGGCGGTTGCGGCAACCAGATGTTCATATTGCTGGATATAGGCCAGTGCACGCGCGATGCGCGACTTGATGATGATGGTGAATGGCAGGTAAGGCAGGGCATGCCGATGCCGCCAGCGGTTGAGGTGGCGATTGGCCCAGCAGATCAACCGCTGTGAGGTGTCGCCCAATCGGTAAAGCCAGCGCCTGCCACCGTAATGCGGGTCAAACTCATCACCATGGCTGACCCGGAAGCGGCGGCCATCGGCGCCGATATGTATGGCGTCGCGCATGACCCGGATAGCGCCGATGCGACGCCCGGCAAAGCGGCGCATCACGGCATCGTGGTTGCCGGGTATGTAGATCACCTCGGTGCCGGCACGCGCCATGCGCAGCAACTGCCCCAACACTGCGGCATGGGTTGCCGGCCAGTAAGGTTGCCGATCCAGGGCTTCCAAATCGACGATGTCGCCGACCAGATAAAGCCGTTGGCAGCGCATCGTGCGGAGAAAATCGAGCAGGTATTCCGCTTTGCAGTCCGGTGTTCCCAGATGCACATCGGATACAAAGACAGTGCGTAGTGGTGGCGATGCCATCGTGATCCCGGTTGCCGAATCGGCCACACGATTCTGGCAATGGCGCATATCACCGCGATGACCAAAGCATTCCGGTTTTGTTACAGGGGCAACCGTCGGCACCAATCAAAAACTCAGCCCCAATGCCGCACACGCCGTGCGCACCTGCTGCCGGGCATGGTCCAGTGCGTCGCTCAGCGGTAGTATCCGCGGCCGGCCATCAAGCGTGCATTCCAGCGAACGGGCGAGCAACCAGGCATGGGCCTGATAGGCGCCTTCGGCGCAGGCAGCATCCCAGATGCCGGCCATGTGGATTGCATCGATCAGTGCTGCGGTATCGCGCGGTACCACCAGTGCCGGGTAATGCGCCGCATGCGCAAGCACCGCCGCCTGCACGGCAAATTCCAGATCGACCAGCCCGCCCTCGCCATGCTTGAGATCGAAACGGCCCGGCGTGGAGCGATCCAGTTCGGCACGCATGCGCTGGCGCATTTGCCGCACATCGTCGGCCACCGTGCGCTCGTCGCGTGGCAGGCGAAGGGTATGTGCCCGCGTTTGCTCAAAGGTGTGCAGCACCGATGCCGCGCCGGCTATGGCGCGGGCGCGCACCAGCGCCTGATGCTCCCACGCCCACGCGCGTTCGCGTTGGTAACCGGCAAAGCGCGCGATGCTCGATACCAGCAGGCCGCCGGCACCATCCGGGCGCAGCCGCAAATCGGCTTCGTACAGCCGCCCGGAAGGCGTCGGCAGCGATAACAGACTGACCAGTTTTTGTACCAGCTTGGCGTACCAGCGTGGCGCATCGAGCGGGCGCGGTCCATCGGAAACGGCATCGACCGGCGCATCGTAAACAAACACCAGGCCAGATCGGAGGCAAAGCCCAACTCGTTGCCGCCCATGCTGCCGTAGCCGAGAACGGCCAGACCATTGCCTGGTGCAGGGCCGTGGTTGACCGCCACGTCGGCCGTTGCCATCGCCAATACCGCGTCCACCACCACCTGCGCCACCCATGCCAGTTGTTGGGCGCTGCGCGCCGCCGGCTGGCGTGCAGCCAATGCGGCCAGGGCAATACGAAACGACAGCGCGTGGCGGAACTCGTTGAGCACGCGCAGTCGCTCCTCGGTGTCGTCCGCTGCCAGACCGGCCGAGGCACGCGCCAGTTCGCTGCGCAGGCTGGATTCGTCGGGTGGCAAATCGACGTAACGCGCATCGAGCAGTTCATCGAGCAGCAGCGGATGCTGCACCAGATGTTCGGCCAGCAGCGCGCTGCGGGCGATCACATCGACCAGCCGCGCCAGTGCCTTGGGTGCTTCGTCCAGCAGCGCGAGATAGCTGCTGCGGCGGACGATGGCGCCGAGCAGGCTGAGCAGCCGAGGCAGTGCGGTCGGTGGATCGCTGCTGGCGCCGGTGGCGTGCAGCAAGGCGGGCAGCACCCGGTTCAGGCGGGTGCGACCGCGCGTGGACAGCGTGCGCAATACCGGTGATGCGGCAAACTGGCGTACGGCGGCATCGGCGCCTTGTGCATCGACAAAGCCGGCGTCAGCCAGCACCTCGGCATCACCGCCATCCGGCAGGGCGCGCCAATAGCGTTCCAGCGCGCTCGCCTTGGCGGTGCGTTTGCGCGGCGCCAGTAGCCGCTCAAACTCCGCACTGACTACGCTGCGGTGCTGCTGCAAATCATCGTACAGCGCTTGCCAGTGCGGGTAACCCAGCGCCGTCGCCAGGCGCAGACGGGTGAATGCATCGTCCGGCAATTGATGGGTTTGTTGATCGGCCAGCATCTGCAGGCGGTTTTCGAGCCGGCGCAAAAAGCGGTAAGCCGTTGCCAGACGCGCGGCGACCTCGTTACCGAAATGCGCGGCGTCCGCCAATGCTTGCAACGCCGCCAGCAAACCACGCTGGCGTAGTTGCGGTTCATGCCCAGCGCGCACCAGTTGCAGTGCCTGCACCAGAAACTCGATCTCGCGGATGCCGCCCGGCCCGAGCTTGATGTGCTCGGCCATGTCGCGGCGCTCCACTTCCGCCGCGATCAGTGCCTTCATCTCGCGCAGGCCATCGAGCGCGCCGTAATCGAGATAGCGGCGGTAGACGAATGGCCGCAGGGTATCGAGCAGGCGCTCACCGGCCGCCACATCGCCGGCCACCGGTCGCGCCTTGATCCACGCATAGCGTTCCCAGTCACGGCCTTCGTGCTGAAAATAGTGCTCCATCGCGGCGAACGGCAACGCCAACCGGCCGCTGCTGCCGAACGGACGCAGGCGCATGTCGACGCGGTAACAAAAGCCATCGGCAGTGACCGCATCGAGCAGCTGGATCAGTTGTTGGCCGACGCGAGCGAACCAGGTTTCGGCATCCAGTGGCCGTTTGCCGGTGCTCTGGCCGGATTCGGGAAAGGCGAACACCAGATCCACGTCGGAGGAAAAATTCAGTTCGCGGCCGCCCAGCTTGCCCAGCCCGAACACGACCAGTGATTGTGGATCGCCAGCATGGTCGCAGACCGTGCCGTGCCGCTGTGCCATGTCGGCCTGCACCGCAGCCAGCGCAGCGGCGATGCAGCGGTCAGCCAGCTTGGAGGTGTTGCGCAATACATGTTCGATCGCGTGCGGGTCGGCGACATCCGCCGCGATCATCGCCAGTGAACCGGCAACGCGATATCGGCGCAACAGCGCCGGCCACTGTTCGCTGGCGTCGGGTGCGAGTACCGGCGCTGGCGGCAGTGGGTGTCTTGTCGTTGCCCACAATGCCGGATCGCGCAGCAACGCGGCAAAGGCGAAGTCGCTGGCGAGCAGCATGCCGTCGAGCAGGCGCATTGCGTCCGCGTCCTCGACAGCCAAGCCAGCGGCTTGCAGTCTGGCCCGTCGTTCGTTCAGCCAGTCTTTCAGCGCGGGTGAAAGGATGTGTGGGGCGCCGGCCATGCCGCATTCTGGCATAGCTCGACACGGTAACACTGGCGCGCACAGGGTGCGCGCCTACAGAAGCCCTGGCCCACAGGGTGCGTTCACCGCGCGCCTGAGCGCGAAGCGCGATCAGTTTTCAGCAGACGGCCTAAAGACTCGCGTTCACCGCGCGCCTGAGCGCGAAGCTTCGCGCGGCATTGTTCGCCGGCAGAGCCTGCCCCAGACGTGATCTGTGGCAGGCGCCCACGGCAGCGGTTCGGTCATTGTTCCATAAAACGGGGCATTTCAACCATCGCCGAGGCAACGCGCGAAGAAGTCCTCGGTCAGTTTGAGCCGATGCAGTGCATCCTTGCCGCGCAAGCCGTGTTTGGCGCCGGGATAGGTCATCAGCTCGAATGCCTTGCCACGCTTTTGCAAGGCGCTCATCAACTGTATCGAGTTGCTGAACTGCACGTTGTCGTCGGCCATGCCGTGGATCAGCAGCAGTTTTGCGCTCAATCCATCGAGGTGGGTGAACACGCTGCTCTGGCGATAACCCTCGGCGTTGTCGGCGGGCAAGCCCATGTAGCGTTCGGTGTAGTGGGTGTCGTACAGCTCCCAGTCGGTCACCGGCGCACCGGCCGCGCCGCAGGCATAGGCATGTGAGGCTTTGGCCAGCAGCATCAGGGTCATGTAGCCGCCATTGGACCAGCCGTATACGCCGATGCGGTTGCCATCGACGAACGGCAGGTTGCGCAGCATTTGCAGGCCGCGCAATTGGTCATCCACTTCAACGTTGCCCTGTTGCCGGTACAGGGCGCTGCCAAAACGCACGCCACGGCGCGGGGTGCCGCGGTTGTCGATCGAGAACACCAGGTAGCCATGCTGCGCCAGATACTGGTTGAAGTCGGGCGACCAGCCCTTGCGCACGGTTTGCCCGGCCGGCCCGCCGTAAACGTACACCACCACCGGATACTTCTTGCGGGCGTCGAAATTGCTGGGCTTGATCAGGCTGTAATGCAGGATCTGCCCATCGGCCGCGGTCATCGCACCGTACTCGATCGGCAGATGGGCAGCGATGAAGCGTTGATAGGGGTGGCCTTCGCCGATGCGGTTTTCCAGCAGTGTGGTCAGCACCGTGCCGTCGGCGCGGAACAGTTGCGTCTGCGGCGGTGTGCTCGGGTTCGACCACAGGTCGACATAGACGCTGGCATTGTCGGCAAAGCGCGCTTCGTGCCACGCGCCTTCGACGCTGCGCCGGGTTGGGGTGCCGCCAGTCAACGGCAGTGCGTAGATGTGCTTTTCCAGCACCGAGTCGCGGCTGCCGCTGAAATACACCACGCCTTTGTCTTGGTCGAGTGCAAGCACGTCCTCGACCATCCACTCGCCCGAGGTGAGCGCCGTGGCCTCGCCACTGCGCATGTCGATCAGGTACAGATGCGCAAAGCCGCTGCGCTCGGAACTCCACAAAAACGCATCGCGGTCATCGAGGAAACGCAGATTGCTGTGCAGTGGCACCCAGCTATCGCTGGTTTCGCTGACCAGCACGCGCTGCTTGCCGCTGCCAAGGTCGGCCAGAATCAACTCAAGCCGGTGCTGGTCGCGGCTCTGGCGCTGGAAGCTCAACTCGTTCGGGTTGCGCCAATCGACCCGGGCCAGGTAGATGTCCGGGTTCTTGCCCAGATCGATCCAGCGCGGCTTGCCGCCCTTGGCTGCGATTACGCCCAACTGCACGCGGACATTGGTTTCGCCGGCTGCGGGGTAGCGTTGCTCAACCACTGCGGTGTGGTCGGCGTACATCTCGATGCGCTGCTTGACCGGCACCGCCGATTCGTCGATGCGCGCAAAGGCGATTGCGGAATCGTCCGGCGCCCACCAATAGCCGGTATGACGGTCCATTTCTTCATCAGCAACAAACTCGGCGACGCCGTTGCCAATCACCGCCGAGCCATCGAAAGTGAGCTGGCGCGCCGTGCCGTCGGCGAGGTCGATCAGCCACAGGTTGCGGTCGCGGATGAAGCTGACATAGCCGCCTTTGGGCGACACCTTGGCGTCGGTGGCAAAGCCTTCGCCATGGGTGAGTTGGCGCAACGGCGTTAGCGGCGATTCGGCGGTTTGTGTCGTGTTCGCGCGCAGGGGATACAGATACAGATCGCCACCCAGCGGAAACAGCAGCGAGCGGCCATCGGGAGAAAACTGATAATCGACGATACCGCTCAGCGCGCCGATGCGCTGCCGTTCGCGGCGCGCCTTTTCTTCGTCGGACAGGGTTTCCTCGCCGGCCAGTACGCGCGTGGAATCCACCAGCATGCGGGTCTGGCTGCTGGCCAGCTCGTATTCCCACAGATCCAGACGGAAGCGGTTGTCATCCTTGCCGCGCAGAAAGGTGACGCGCGAGCCATCGGGCGCAATCTTGGGTTTCATCAGGCTCGGGCCGGACAACGGGGCATCGCCGGTGAGCGCTTCGAGGGTGAGTTTGTCGGCACTGGCTTGCGTGGAGGTCAGCATGGCGAACACGATGATGAAGAAGACGGAGATGATTTTCATGGCAACGGAGTCCTTGCGCGTCTTGGCTGGGCCGGCCATCAGGGTAGCAAGTTGGCGCGCGCTCAGCGCAGTGCCAGTGCAATCCCGACAAATACCGCAAGTCCCACCCAGGCGTTGTGCATGAAGGCCCGGAAACAGGCATCGCGCTGGCGCCGCCGGGCGATCCAGAACTGCCAGCCAAGCAACGCCGTCGCCACCGCCAAGCTGGCGAAGTAGGGCCAGGCCAGGTCAAGGCGCTGGCCAAGCAACAGCATGCTGAGCACGAATCCGGCGAAAATCACCGCCTGCGCAAGCAGGTCAGCGGAACCGAACAGGATGGCGGTGCTTTTGGCGCCGACCCGCAGATCGTCGTCACGATCCACCATCGCATACCAGGTGTCGTAGCCGGTGGCCCACAGGATGTTGGCCATGAACAGCAGCCAGGCCGGTGCCGGCACGCTGCCGGTGACTGCGGCATAGGCCATCGGGATACTCCAGCCGAACGCCATGCCCAGATACACCTGTGGCAGATAGGTGTGGCGTTTCAGGTACGGGTAGCTGGCGGCGAGAAACACCCCGACCACGCTCAGCAGCACGGTCAGGCGATTGGTCAGCAGAACCAATCCGAATGCCACCACCATCAACACCACAAAGACGAGCAGTGCTTCGCGGCCCGATACTGCGCCGGTGACGAGCGGGCGGTTGCGGGTCCGCTGCACCTGGCCATCGAGCCAGCGGTCGGCATAATCGTTGATCACGCAACCGGCGGAGCGGGTCAGCCAGACGCCAGCGGTGAAAATCGCCAACAACGGCCACGGCGGCGTGCCCTCGGCGGCCAGCCACAGTGCCCACCACGTTGGCCACAGCAGCAGCAGCACGCCGATCGGCCGGTCGCCGCGCAGCAGCAGCCAGTAATTGCGGAGGCGCACACGAAGTGGCGCCCTTTGCGGCAGTTGGGCATTCATGGCGCGCAGGGTAGCAAAGACAGGCGGCTGCCAGCCATGCCTTAAGCGCATTCAAAGCCGGGCCGCTACACTGGACTCTGGGACACAATGAGGTGGGTTGCGTGCGGATTTTGGTGGTCGATGATTCCGAACGGCTGCGTAGCGCGCTGGCGACCGGACTGGCGGGCAGCGGTTTCGCCGTCGACCAGGCCGCCGATGGCGGCGAAGCTCTGTCCTATTTGCACAGCGCCGACTACGACGTGATCGTGCTGGATTTGATGATGCCGGTTATCGACGGTATCGGTGTGTTGCGTGAAATCCGCCGTCGTGAACTGCACTGCCGCGTATTGATTCTGTCGGCGCGCGATCAAATCGGTGATCGGGTGCAGGCGCTGGATCTGGGCGCCGACGATTATCTGGTCAAGCCGTTTGCCTTTGAGGAATTGCGTGCGCGGGTGCAGGCGTTGGCACGGCGTCGTCATGACGAGCGCGCACCGTTGTTGACCCACGGCAAACTGAGTATCGATACCGTGGCGCAGAATGCGCGGGTCGATGATGAAGTGTTGCCGCTTACGCCGAAAGAGTTTTCGCTGCTGGTTCTGCTGCTGCGTCATCGTGGCCGCACCATGAGCCGCGAGGCGGTGTTCGAGCACTTGTACAGTTCCGAGAGCACGGCATCGGACAAGGTGATCGAGGTGCTGATGAGCACCTTGCGCGGCAAATTGAGCAAGGCGGGGCTTGCCGAGCTGATCGAAACCCGGCGCGGCTTTGGTTATCTGGTGAACTGATATGCGGCTTTCGTTCGTCGATCAACTCAGTGTGCTGCTGACAGTGTTGCTGGGCATTATCCTTTCGACACTATTCTGGTTTGTCGATGTGCGCATCGATGCGGAATTATATGGGCGTTTTGATCGCGGTCTGCAAAATCGCCTCAACCTGCTGGCCGACATGCAGGGTGTCGGTGCCGGTGGTGTGAAGTCAAACCGCCTTGAACGCTGGCTGCCGGAATATGCCGAGCAGGGTCATACCGCGTTCTACCAGATATGGGATGCGCAGGGTGCCACCGTGGCGCGGTCCGAATCGAGCAATGGCCGCGATTTGCCGGCTCCGCCAGCGCTGGAGCCAGGCGCGCCAGCGCTGTTTTACGACGTGGTATTACCCGATGGCCATGATGGGCGTGCCGCGCTGCGTCGTTACGCCTTGCCGGCCGGCGATTCGCGCGGCAGCCTGTCGTTGATGATTGCCGAAGAGCGGACATCGCTGGACGCACTGGAACGCAGCCTGCATTTTGCCTTGCTGGGTGGCACCGCCCTGGCTCTGGTGCTGGCGATCATCGCGGTGCGCTGGGTGGCGGTGCGCACCTTGGCTCCGCTGCAACGTCTGGGCGAGGCGGCCAGTAAAATCGATCCCGACGGCAAGCTCAACACACTTGAAGTGCAGGGCCTGCCGGCGGAATTGGCGCCGATGGCCGACAAGATCAACGTTTTGCTGGAACGGTTGTTCGCCACCATCGCGCGCGAGCGTCGCTATGCGCGCGATCTGGCGCACGAACTGCGCACGCCGATGGCGGAAACCCGTGCCATCGCCGAGGTGGCCCTGTTGACCGGCGATCACGAGGCATTGCGCCATAGCCTGACCGAAATCGCCGCCATCGGTGCGGAAATGCAGCGCGTGGTCGAAACACTGCTCATGCTGGCACGTTATGAAGCCGGTATGGACCGCCTGATTGCGGAGCCGGTCGAACTGGTGGCATTGGTCCGGGCGCAGTTGCGGCGTCTGGATGATGGCATTCGTGGCAAACGCATCCGCTTTGTTTTGTCGTTGCCACAGGAAGCTTGGGTGTTGGCCGACGCCAGTGCCTGTGAACGCATACTCTCCAATCTGTTGGGCAACGCGGTGGCGCATGCACCCGAGAACAGCGTCGCCAGCATCGATCTGTTCGACAAAGGCGGTGGTTACCAATTGCTGATTGGCAATGCTGCGCCGCGCTTGCGCAGCGATGACATGGCGCAGCTCAGTGGCCGGTTCTATCGCGGTGATGCCCCACCGAACCGGCACCATGCCGGGCTGGGGCTGGCATTGGCGCTGGCGTTGGCGAAAGCGCAGGGTTTGGCGATGCAATGGCAACTGGACGAAGGCTTGCGCTTCCAGGTCAGCTTGCGCGGCTTTGCGCCATTGCCGGATTAGCCACGCGTCGGCAAGCGCGGCGCGGCTGGAGCACGCAGCCTCTCGGCCAACGTCCGCGTTCAACCTTCGGCGGTTGCTGCCAGCACTGGCGGACTGCGCAGCCAGTGGGCCATGGCGTCGGCGGCCAGCGGCTTGCTGAACAAATAGCCCTGGAACTCATCGCAGCCTTGTTGCCGCAATGCCTGTACCTGCTCGCGGGTTTCCACGCCCTCGGCGACCACCGACATGTCCAGGGCATGGCCCAGGCCGATGATGACCTGGGTCAACTCGCGGGTGGTGGGGTCGCTCAACATGGTTTCCACGAAACTTCGGTCGATCTTCAGGTGTTGCACCGGGAAGCGGGTGAGGTAGTGCAGGTTGGAAAAGCCGGTGCCGAAATCATCCACCGCCAAACGGATGCCGTTCGCCTCGAACAACGTGAACGCCTGATGCAGGGTTTCGGTATCGCGCATCAGTGCCGATTCGGTGAGCTCCAACTCCAGCCGTTGCGGGTCCCAGCCGGCTGCCGCACAAATGCGCAACACGCGCTCGGCAAAATCGGGGTCGCGCAGTTGCACGGCGGAAACGTTCACCGCGATACGCCGGAAACGCAAACCTTGTGCAGCCCACGCGGCCGCCTGCCGGCAGGCTTCGTTCAGCACCCAATCGCCGATCGGAATGATTTCGCCGCTGTCCTCGGCCACGGCGATGAACTCGTCCGGCGGCCGCGATTCGCCGCTCGCCGTGGTCCAGCGCAGCAGCGCTTCGATGCCGGCGGTTTCGCCGGTCGTCACGTTGATGGTTGGTTGATACGCCAGCCGGAACTCGCACTTGCGCAACGCGCTGCGCAACTCGTTTTCCACGGTGAGACGGCGTTGTACGCGTTCCAGAAAAGCGTCGGTATAAAACTGAAAGGTGTTGCGGCCCAAGTCCTTGGCGGCGTACATGGCGGTGTCGGCGGCACGCATCAGATCGTCGAGATCGGTGCTGGTTTCGTTCCACAGGGCAATGCCGATGCTGGCGCCGATATGCAAATCGACACCCGCCAGCGAGATCGATTCCTGCAATGAGATCAGGATTTTGCGGGCGACAATGGCGGCATCGTCGGGGCGGCGGATATCGCGCAGCAGAATCAGAAACTCATCGCCGCTGAGGCGGCCGATGACATCGTGCGAGCGCACGCAGGCGCGCAGGCGGCCACCGACTTCGAACAAGAGCTGGTCGCCGATGGCGTGGCCCATCGAATCATTGACGTTCTTGAAACGATCCAGATCGATGAACAGCAGCGCCAGCATGGCCTTGCTGCGCCGGGCATCGTTGATGGCATCGCGCGCCCGCTGGTGAAACAGGAAGCGATTGGGCAGGCCGGTCAGCGAGTCGTAGTGCGCCAATTGCTCGATCCGCTCGCTGGCTTCATGTTCGTCGGTGATGTCCTGGAGCAGGCCGACCACGCGATGGGGAACGTTGTCTTCGTATTCCAGTTCAGCGGCGCAACGCACCCATACCCGGCGTCCGTCGGGAGTGCATAGCGCCAGTTCCAGATCGGTCACCGGCATGCCGGTGGTGATCACCTGATCCACTGCCTCTTCCAGGCGTTCGCGCGAGGTCGACTCGTACATCGCCTTGACCTGGGTTTTGCTCAGGGTGGTGCCGAGCGGCAAGCCGACGATGTGATAGACCTGATCGGTCCATTGCACCTGGTCGCTGTCGATCATCCATTCATAGCCACCGATCTTGCCCATCGACGAGATCTGCGCCAGCATTTTGCTGTTCCAGCGGCTCTGGACTTCGCTTTCGCGTTGCTCGGTGATGTCCCGCACCACACCGATCAGGCGCGGCCAACCGCCTTCGTCGCGCAGCACCTCGGCGCGCCCTTCAATCCAGCGGTGCGCGCCGTCGCCGCGCACGAACTCCAGTTCCAGCTCGTACGGCGCGCCGGTTTCCAGCGCCAATTCCACGGCGGCGTTCAAGCGTTGCCGCGACTCCGGCGTGTACAGCTTGAGGTGGTTCGCGCGATCATGCTGGGTCGCGGTTTGCGTCAACCCATAGATGCGATACATCTGTTCCGACCACCACGACACATCGGCGACCGGATCGTAGGCCCAACTGCCGATCTTGCCGACCGCCTGTGCCTTCTGCAGCAGCGCTTCCTGTTCGCGCAGACGCGCTTCCAGGTCCTTGTAGGCAGAGATGTCCTGGGTCGAAATCAGCATTCGAGCGGGCGTGCCGTCGGCCCGCCAGCTAACCACGTACCCGCGATCGGCAACCCAGCACCAGCGGCCATCACGGGTGCGCAGGCGGTGCTCGCATTCGAACAAAGCGCTGGCGCCGGACAGGCAGCGCGCCAGCGTGGTGTCGACCCGCGCCAGATCATCCGGGTGTACCCGCGAGCGCCATTCATTGCTGGCATCGCTCAGTTCGTTCGGTGCGTAGCCGATGATGCTCAGCCAGTTGTCCGAGTAGGCGATACGATCATGCGCCATGTCCCAGTCGCAGATGCCGGCGTCGTTGAAGCGCAGTGCTTCTGCCAGCCGCGCCGCTGGCGCAGCCGCAGTGGCTGCGGCGTCGGCTGCCAACGCCGAGAAGGTGAAGGCTTGCACCGTGCCATCGGCCGCCGTCACCGCGCGCATTTCGCCGTGCAGGTGCTGCTTGCCGATCGCCAGTACATCGTTCAGCACGCGATCCGGGTGTTGCGTCAACAGCGTGCGCCAGCCGCCAAGCGCTTGCCGCAATGCGTCACCGCTGATCGCCGGGATCAGCGATTGCACGCCAGCGCCGATGGCCAGCACCGCGCCATCTGTGCCGAAGACGGCAACGGCACGCCGAAAAGGGTGCTGCAGGAGGCTCTTGGCGATTGCTAAATCCATCATCATTGGTTCAACGCGGTCCGCTGGAAATGAACGGTTTCATGAGTTTCAGGAGTGTCGCTGCCAGAATGCCACTTGTGAGGATTGTTGGCAGAATAACCGTTAGCAGGTTTCATGCCAGCGATCGGCGTCGCAGATTGCGCCGACAAGGCCGACAGCACCCGCGTCACTACACCGGCCAGATCCGGCACCCAGCGCAGCACCAGCACCAGGTCGTTGGCCGGATCGACATAGACGTAGTGGCCGCCAAAACCGGCTGCCCAGAACGCGGATTCGGGTGCGGTTGGGATCGCCTTGCGATGGGTATTGAGCCACCACAGATAGCCATATTCGGGGTTGCCGGTGCTGGCCGCCGTTGCCTGCGACAACCAGTCGGCGGCAAGCAGTTGCCGGCTGCCCCAGCGGCCATTGCGCAGCATCAACAAACCATAGCGGGCGTGATCGAGGGTGCTGATGAACAGGCCGCCGCCGAAGTGGCCACCGCCGGACACCGATTCGACCGGCGTGCCATCGAGCAGCACCATGGAATTGCGATAGCCGCGCCACTGCCAACTGCGCGATGCGCCGATCGGGCCCATGATGCGTTGCTGCAACACCTCGGGCAGCGGCTGCTTGAACACGTGCAGCAAGGCATAGGCGAGCAGGTTTACCCGCACATCGTTGTACTTGAAGCGGCTGCCGGGTGCGCTGAGTGGGCGTTGCGGCCAGTCGGCCGGGGTGGCGCCCTCGGGGCGATCGGCCCAGTCCGGGGTGTCAAACAGGCTGCCCTGCCAGTCCGAGGTCTGCTGCAAAAGATGGTGCCAGGTGATCGCGCCGTTGTGCGGGTCGCTGAACTGGCCATCGGTGACGTAGTGCGACACCAAATCGTGGACATCCTTGATGCGGCCATCGGCGATGGCGATGCCGACCAGCGTCGACAGATAGCTCTTGACCGCCGAAAAGGTCATATCGCTGCGCTCGATATCGCCCCATCGCGCCGCGATAAAGCCGTGGCGAATCACCAGGCCGGCGCTGCCGACCCGATCTCGGATTGGCCCAAGCACCCGGTAGTTTGGCTCGCGCGCGACGTAGGCATCGAGCAGCACCTGATGCATGTCGCTCGGTACCACCACCGCCTTGCTTTGTGCGTAGGCGAGGGCCGCAGCCAGTACCTGCGGATCGAAGCCAAGTTCCGCCGCTGGCTGGTGCGCCCAGGCACCGGGCGGCGGCACGTATTCGCTTGCCCAGGCCGGTGTCAGTGCAACGAGCGCAAGCAGCAGTAATGCGCGCAGCGGGTGCCGCAGTGTCTGGTTCATTGTCCGTCCTTCAAGCGGTTCGATCGAGGTAGCGCTGCGCCCATGCCGCGATCACATTGGCGACATATTCAGCATCTTGCTTGCGAGAAAGCAAGTGATCGGCATCTTCCAGCGATACGAAGCTCTTGGGGTGTTTGGCGGCGGCAAAGATTTGCGCGGCGTTATCGACAGCCACCGTGCTATCCACCGGCGAATGGAACAGCAGCAGCGCCTTGCGCAGTTTGCCGATGCGCTCCAGCTGCGGCTGGCTGCGGATGTCCTCGATGAACGCGCGGCTGATCCGGAAGGGCCGTCCGCTCAGTTGCACCTCAAGCGTTCCCTCGGCCTGGATCTGATCGATATGGGCATCGAACAAATGCGCGACGTGGCTGGGGTCGCTGGGCGCGGCGATGGTGATCACGCCTTTGGCTTCGGCGATGCCGCTGGCGGCGGCCAGCACCGCCGCACCACCGAGGCTGTGGCCGATCAGCAGATCCGGGGCGCGCAGGGTTTTGCGCATGTGTGCCGCTGCCGCCAGCAGATCAGCCACGTTCGAGCTGAAGTTGGTGTTGGCGAACTCGCCCTCGCTGGCGCCGATGCCGGTGAAATCGAAGCGCAACACCGCAATACCGTGGCGGGTGAGGCCTTGCGCGATCCGCCGTGCGGCAAAGATGTTTTTGCCGCAGGTGAAGCAGTGCGCAAACAGTGCGCAGGCCCACGGCTCGCCATCGGGCATTTCCAGCAAGGCGGAAAGCTGTTCGCCCTGGGCGTTGGGGAAGTCGAAACGTTGTGACGGCATTGCCTACTCCTTGGGTTTGCGCGATACCCGTTATGCGACCGCCGCGAGCCACGACAGTTGCATGGTGGGCATTGTGAACCGAGGATGCGGCTGCATGGGGCTCGGGGAAAGCCGATGGTCCGCAAAATACGCAAAGTTCGCAAAGGAAAAGCGCCAATGACATCAAAATTTGGATATCGGCTGTACCGGCGCGATGCGCCCCGGGTTTCGGGCGCGATGCGCCCCGGGTTTCGGGCGCGATGCGCCCCGGGTTTCCGGCGCGATGCGCCCCGGGTTTCGGCTTCGCCTCAACCCGGGCTACTGGGGCCTTTGGTGTGCAGCGGTGCCAGTTTGCGTGCGCTGTGGTAGCCCGGGTTAGGCCGCAGGCCGTAACCCGGGATTTTGCGCGCGGCCCCGGGTTTCCGGCGCGATGCGCCCCGGGTTTCGGCTTCGCCTCAACCCGGGCTACTGGGG
>Ga0100390_10001492_pt1 | contig 20660 bp, 19 predicted proteins | sample CryGeymeta201514_FD_81540 | JGI IMG/M metagenome (GOLD analysis project Ga0100390, IMG submission 81540) | Groundwater microbial communities from Crystal Geyser aquifers in Utah, USA - Crystal Geyser metaG 2015-14 | ecosystem: Environmental > Aquatic > Deep subsurface > Groundwater | place... | reverse complement strand
CCGTCGCGCACAAAAGTCGCGCCGCCATGGCTGGCAATTTTGAGCATTGCCTTGTTTTCGCTCAGCACATGCACGTACAGCTTGCTCACCCCCACATTGCGGGCGTGCCTCACGGCGCGCTCAAACAAACGGCTGCCGTAGTGGCGCCCGCGTGACTGCGGCAGCACCGACACACCGAACTCGGCACTCCGAACGGCTCCGGTGTCGGCCGCATAAGCCAGATGCGCCATGGCGATCAGCACCAAATGGCGGTTGTAAATCCCAAAAATCTCGTCATGATCAAAATCCAGACCATTCACATAGCGGTCAATCTGCTCATCATTGGCAGTAAAACCAAAACGGTAATAGCGGTCATGGGCATCCAACGCCTTGAGGTGGCCGGCGATGCGCGCACGGTGGTTTTCACCCAGCGAGCGAATTGGCACCATGACGGCGGGCTTTTTGGACACTCCAGGCTGCGCAAACGCCCGCAGCACAGCGCCAGACGCAGCTTTATCGCTGGCAGCGGGGTTCATGGTGTTGGGCAGAATCTTGGTCATGGTTCCTAAACTATAAGGGTTTTCCCTAGGCATTGACCTCTAGAGCGCATAACCCCCTCTGAATTGTTGGATTTAGCGCAAATTGCTTGGCTAAACTCGGGACACGATGCAAGCTTCAAACCAGATACGGGAGTCGCTGGCCCAAGTAGTGGCCATGCGCCAAAAAGTTGTCGATCAACCTGATCTGGCGCAGGCGCTGCACATTGTCAAGCATTTGCAGGCACAACGTTTTACCGGCACGTACCAGGACTTGTTGCAGTCTGCCAGCTACGCAGCTTGCGCCAATTTCTTTCTGGAAGAACTCTACAGTGCCAAAAACTACGCCGAGCGCGACGCCCAATTTGCCCGCATTGCCGGCGCCCTACAGCGTACTTTTCCGCAGCAGGTGGTGACCACCGCCGTGGCGCTGGCAGAGTTGCACCAACTGACTGAAGAACTCGACCTGGCCATGGCCCTGAACTGGCCATTGCAACCCAGCCTACCCAGGGAGCAAGCCTATGTGCGTGCTTGGCGCGCCGTTGGCCGCCGCGACGACAGGCGATGGCAACTCGACACCGTGCAGCAGATTGGCCAGGAACTCGGGTACCTCACGCGCAAGCCGGGCCTGCTCCTGATGCTCAAAATGATGCGCAAGCCGGCCCATATGGCGGGACTGGGCTCGCTGCAAAATTTTCTCGAAGCTGGCTTTGTCACTTTTGCCGGGCTGGCGCGCAACAACGGTACGGTCAGCAGTTTTCTGGAGACCGTGAAAGCCCGCGAATCGGCCTGGATTGCGCGGCTGTTCGACGCCCCGCCTGTCACTTGCGCGACCGAATTGGCCCAGACGCTGGCGTTGGTGGCAACTGACACGCCCTAAAGTCGGGCAACGGCACCGCCCACAACGTCGGCTGCGCCATCGCTTCTGTTTCAGCAAAGGCTCCCTGTGCAATTTCCCAACGGCATCACCCTGTTCGAGCGCGGCTGGCTGTCTTCCAACAACATCCTGATCCGTGGCCAGCGCGGCTGCGCGCTGATCGACAGCGGCTACGCCACGCACGCCCGCCAGACCCTGACGCTGGTGGCCAGCGCCCTGCAAGGCCAACCGCTTGACCTGCTGCTCAACACCCATCTGCACAGCGACCACTGCGGCGGCAATGCCGCGTTGCAGGCGCACTTCCCCGGCCTGCAAACCCTGATCCCGCCCGGCCATGCCCGCTATGTGCAGCCGTGGAATCCGGTCGCCTTGTCCTACGCGCCCACCGGGCAAATCTGCCCGCCATTCAGCTACAGCGCCACGCTGCAGCCCAACACGGAAATTGCCTTGGGCGACCAGCTTTGGCAAATTCACGCGGCACCCGGGCACGACCCCCATTCGGTAATCCTGTTCGAGCCACAGAGCCGCCTGCTGATTTCTGCCGATGCGCTATGGAAAAACGGCTTTGGCGTGGTGTTTCCAGAGCTCGACGGCCTGGATGCCTTTACCGAGGTGGCGCAAACCCTGAATGCGATCGAGGCGCTGAGCCCAACCACCGTCATTCCCGGCCATGGCGCTGCATTCACCGATGTGGCCGAGGCCCTGGCGCGGGCGCACCGGCGCCTCGACAGCTTTGCCCAAGCGCCGCAAAAGCACCGCCGTTATGCGGCCAAAGTGCTGCTCAAATTCAAATTGCTCGAAGTCCAGCGCATCGCGCAAACCGACTTGCTGCAGTGGGCACAGGCAACTCCGCTGCTCACTCAAATTTACCAATCGAGCGAGCCGGACGTGCAGCCCTTCGATGCCTGGGTGCTGACCCTGATCGATGAGTTGGTGCGCAGTGGCGCCGCCAGCCGCGACCAGTTAACCCTGTTCAACGACAACCCCGCCTAAAGTTGCAGGCGCTTAAGGCTGGCCATTGCGCACGCCGCAGGCCACGTGGCCTGAGGGCACATGCTGGGCGGCTGATTCGATGTGGCCGGTCTGGTCGTCAAAGAAAAAATCGGGCTCGAACTCGCGAAGGAACTCACCCTTGGCCAGGCCGCCCAAAAACATCGCTTCATCGACCTCGATGTTCCAGTTCATCAGCGTGCGAATGGCGCGTTCGTGCGCCGGTGCGCTGCGCGCGGTGACCAGCGCCGTGCGAATGCGCATGGTCGGCGTGCCCGCCTGCTGCAACCGCTGCAAAGCAAACAACAGCGGTTTGAACGGGCCATCGGGCAGCGGCAGCGCAGCCTTTTCAATCTCGTGCTGCTGAAAGGCCTGCAGGCCTTGCGTTTGATAGACCCGCTCTGCCTCGTCGCTGAACAACACCGCATCGCCGTCGAAAGCAATGCGCACCTCGAACGGGTGGGCATCGCTGGCATGCACCGAGCGCGGGTACACCTGCGCTGCCGGCACGCCCGCAGCCAGCGCGGCGCGCACGTCGCTCAAGTGGGCGCTCAAAAACAGGTTGGCGTGCAGCGGCTTGAGGTAGCGCCAGGGCGCCTCGCCGCGGGTAAAGCTGCCGCGCTCGATGGCCAACCCGTAATGCTGTGCCGAGCGGAACACCCGCATGCCCGACACCGGGTCGTTGCGCGACAAGACCACCACCTCGACTGGTTGAAGGGGGCCTGTGCTTGGCATCGCTCCGTCCTGGCTTTGTGGGGCGGACTTTAGTCCGCCATGGTCGACTGAAGTCGACCCCACAGCAAGCTCTGCGGTTGAGGAGGCATTGAACGCCAGCAGTTTTTGCACCAGTGAAAACGCCACGCCGGGTTTGGCGGGAATGTCGAGCCGCTGGAGTTGCAGCGCCATGTAGGCGCGGTCGTCGCCCTGCTCGAAGACCTCGTTTTCTTCTTCAAAATCGAACAGCGCGCGGCTCGAAATGGCCACCACCAGTTTGCCGTCAAGGGTCAGTGCCATCGAAACTCCTAATCAGTTGGGGTCAGAGCACGTCGCTGCGCGAGTGGTCTGACCCGCGAAGTATCACGCTTGCAAAAACATCTGGTACACCGGATTGGCGGTTTCTTCCACGTAGGGGTAGCCCAGCGTGGACAGGAACTTGTCGAACGCCTTGCTGTCCTTGGGCGGCACCTGCAAGCCCACCAAAATACGGCCGTAGTCGGCACCCTGGTTGCGGTAATGGAACAGGCTGATGTTCCAACCCGGGCGCATCAGGCTCAAAAATTTCAACAGCGCGCCGGGCCGCTCGGGGAACACAAAGCGCAGTAAGCGCTCCTCCTGGGCCAGGCTTGAGTGCCCGCCGACCATGTGTCGGATGTGCTCCTTGGCCAGTTCGTCGTGGGTCAGGTCGAGCGCACCAAAGCCGTTCTTGCCGAGGTGCGCGGCAATCTTGCCGGATTCGCCCTTGGTCGCGGTAGTCAGCCCGACAAACACATGGGCTTTTTGCGAGTCGCTGATGCGGTAATTAAATTCGGTCACGTTGCGCGACGTTTTAGCGCCGCCAAAGCTGGGCAGGTCGCCAATCAGCTCGCAAAAGCGCCGGAAGCTGCCGCGCTCCTCGGGAATGGTGACGGCAAACAGTGCCTCGCGCTCCTCGCCCACTTCGGCGCGTTCGGCAACAAAGCGCAGGCGGTCGAAGTTCATGTTGGCACCGCACAAAATGGCGGCATAAGTTTCGCCTTTGGTCTTGTGCTTGGCCACGTACTGCTTGACCGCCGCCACCGCCAGCGCACCAGCGGGCTCGACGATGCTGCGGGTGTCAACAAACACGTCCTTGATGGCCGCGCACACCGCGTCGGTATTGACCAGCATGTAGTCGTCCACCAAATGGCTGGCAATGCGGAAGGTCTCCTCGCCCACCAGTTTCACCGCCGTGCCGTCCGAGAACAGGCCAACGTCAGCCAGGGTCACACGCTCTTTGGCGGCCACTGACTGCGTCATGGCATCGGAGTCGTTCATTTGCACGCCGATCACCTTGATTTCTGGGCGCAAGGCCTTGATGTAATTGGCCACGCCGCTGATCAGGCCGCCGCCGCCAATGGCAACAAACACGGCGTCGAGCCTGCCCTGGTGCTGGCGCAGCATTTCCATGGCAATGGTGCCCTGGCCGGCAATCACATCGGGGTCGTCAAACGGATGGACAAAAGTCAGGCCCTCTTTTTTCTCCAGCGCCACCGCGTGCCCATAGGCGTCGGAGTAGCTGTCGCCAAACAGCACGACCTCACCGCCAAAGCCGCGCACGGCATCAACCTTGAGCCGCGGCCTGGTGGTGGGCATGACGATCACGGCGCGGCAGCCCAGGCGCCGGGCGCTCAAGGCCACGCCTTGCGCGTGGTTGCCGGCTGAGGCACAAATCACGCCTTGCTTGAGTTGGTCCGGGCTCAAATGCGCCATCTTGTTGTAAGCGCCGCGCAACTTGAAACTGTGCACCGGTTGCTGGTCTTCGCGCTTGAGCAGCACGGTGTTGTTCAGGCGCGCGCTCAAGGACGGCGCAACCTCCAGCGCCGACTCCACAGCCACATCGTAAACACGGGCGGTCAGGATCTTGATCAGATAGTCGGCGGGGCTTAATGGGGGAGTTTTCATAGGGTGCCAATGATAAGGGCTCGCAAAGCGCCGTCCGCCGCGACAAACGGCGGCAAAAAGCGACAATCGCGGCTCTTGAAACTTGAAGGAACCCTGAACATGGAATGCACAGTGAGTTGGACCGGCGCTTTAGGTACGCGCTCAGGCATGGGTTTTGTGGCCGAAACCGGCAGCGGCCACACGCTGGTGATGGATGGCGCGCCCGATGCCGCCAAGCCCGAAAACGGCGGCCAGAACCTGGCGCCGCGCCCGATGGAAACGTTGCTGGCCGGTGCTGGCGGCTGCACCGCCTATGACGTGGTGCTGATCCTGAAACGTGGCCGCCACGACGTGCGCGGCTGCACGGTCAAGCTCGACGCCGAGCGCGCTGACGTTGACCCCAAGGTGTTCAACAAAATCAACATGCATTTCACCGTGACCGGCAAGGGCGTGCCGGCTGCCGCAGTTGAGCGCGCCATTGCCATGAGCCACGACAAATACTGCTCTGCCAGCGTCATGCTGGGCAAAACGGCAGAAATTACGACCAGCTTTGAGTTCGTCGAGATTTAAGATGGATGAACTCGTCACCAACCGGGGCTTGCCTCCGCCCTGGCACCTCTGAAAACCGACATGGCTGTCCTCAAGACCGAAGCGTCTCAAATCAAATGGATGCTGGGCTTTGTGATTGGCGGAGTGATTGCCATTTTGGCTCGGCTGCTCAGCCAATAAGTTCCTAGACGCGGTGCGCAACCGTCGTCATGACCTTGGCAACAGCGGCCATCAGGCCTTTGACTGGTAGCGGCAAATCAATGGCACCCAGTTCTTTGGCGTTGAGCGCATGGCGCGCCTCGTCGTCCTTCATTTGCGCCACGATGGCGCGCGAGGCATGGTCGCCGGCCGGCAGGCGGCTCAGGTGGCTGTCCAGATGCGCCTCCACCTGGTTTTCGGTTTCCACCACAAACCCCAAGCTCACCTTGTCGCCCAGTTTGCCCGCCAGCAGGCCGATGCCAAAGGCGCCGGCGTACCAAAGCGGGTTGAGCAATGAAGGCCGGTCGCCCAGTTCTTTCAGGCGTTGTTCGGTCCAGGCCAGGTGATTGGTTTCCTCGGCGCTGGCTTGTTGAAAATGGGCGCGCAGCGCCTCGTTGCTGGTGGCAAATGCCTGCGCTGTGTAGAGCGCCTGGGCGCAGACCTCGCCCACATGGTTGACGCGCATCAGCGCACCGGCTTCCTTTTTCTCAAGCTCCGAAAGTTCAGTGGCGTCGCCCGCCACGGTGGGGCAGGCCTGGGCGCCCCGATGCTGGGCAAATACCGTGCGCAAGGCGTCATCCACAGTGCTTAAAAAACGGTCCATCATGGCGATTCCAATTCTTCTGATTAAGGTTTTACCTGCCCTTTAGCAGGGATTTCTCACGTCGCATTGTAATTTTTTGCGCTATATTGCCAATCATGAAGTCAAATTTGTCCTTGCCCGAGGCATCGGTGACTGAGCTTCAGTCGGTGCTACAGCGCCACGGCGGCAACGCGCACGCTTTGGTGCAAATCCTGCGCGAGTTTCAGGATATTCATGGTTGGTTGCCGCGCCCTGCCCTGCAACAAATGGCCAAAGCCTTGGATTTGACGCTCGCCCAGGTGCAGGGCGTGGCCGACTTTTACCGCTTTTTTCACACCCAGCCGGTGGGCGCCTACCGCGTGCTGTTCAGCGACAACATCACCGACCGCATGCTGGGCAGCGAAGCCTTGTTGCGCCAATTGTGCGGCCTACTCAATGTCGCCCCCGACCAAACTCGCGCCGATGGCTTGGTGAGCATCGCCACCACCTCGTGCACTGGCCTGTGCGACCAGGGCCCGGCGGCGCTCATCAACCACCACCAGGTCGTTACCCGGCTGACCCCGCAGCGCATTGCGCAGATGGCCGAATTGATCGAGCAGCACGTGCCGCCCGCGCAATGGCCATCTGAATGGTCGCAAGTAGACGATCAGATTTGCCTGGCCGATGTCAAGCTGGGCGTGCAACCGGCCCCAGGTACCGCAATTGCAGCGGCCCTGGCGCGCTCGCCTCAGGTGATGATCGACGACCTCAAACGTTCCAAATTGCGCGGCCGCGGCGGCGCCGGTTATGCCACCGGCACCAAATGGCAACTGTGCCGCAACGCCATCGGCGCCGCACCTTACGTGGTCTGCAACGCCGATGAAGGCGAGCCCGGCACCTTCAAGGACCGGGTGCTGCTGACGAGTTATGCCGACACCCTGTTCGAGGGCATGACCATCGCGGCTTGGGCGATCGGCGCCAAAAAAGGGCTGGTCTACCTGCGCGGCGAATACCGTTACCTGCTGGAAACCTTGCAAGCCGTTTTGCAGCGCCGACGCGAACAAGGGCTGTTGGGCACCTCGATTCAGGGCAAGGCCGGCTTTGACTTCGACATCACCATTCATGTGGGCGCCGGGGCTTATGTGTGCGGCGAAGAGTCAGCCCTGATCGAGTCGCTCGAAGGCAAGCGTGGCGTGCCGCGCATTCGCCCGCCATTCCCGGTCGAGCATGGCTACCTGGGCCAGCCCACCACCGTCAACAACGTGGAAACCTTTTGCGCCGTGACGCACATTGCCGTGCACGGCGGCGCCTGGTGGGCCGCCATTGGAACCCTGCAATCAACCGGCACCAAAATCCATTCGGTGTCTGGCGACTGCGCGCGCCCCGGCATTTACGAGTACCCGTTCGGCACCCGCATCGGGCGCATTCTGGAAGACTGTGGCGCGCGCGACACGCAGGCAGTGCAGGTGGGCGGGCCGTCGGGCGTTTGCTTGTCGGCCTCGGAATTTGGCCGACGCATTGGTTTTGAAGACGTGCCCACGGCGGGCGCCTTCATGGTGTTCGACCGCAGCCGCGACCTGTTTGAGGTAGCCCGCAACTTTGCCCACTTTTTTGCCCACGAGAGCTGCGGCTTTTGCACGCCGTGCCGGGTCGGCACCAAACTGGTAGTGCGCCAGATGGACAAGCTCAAGCGCGGTTACGGGTCGAGTGCCGACATTCAGGTGCTTTACGAACTCGACAAACTGATGCACGGCGCCACCCACTGCGGCCTGGGCGCTGCGGCATGCAACCCGCTGCGCGACACCATCGCCAAGTTTCGCCCGGCCTACGAGCAGCACTTGAAGTCGCTGCACTTTGTCGCCGGCTTTGACATGGACGCCGAGCTCTCGCAGGCCCGGCGCGCCACGGGACGCAACGACAGCGGCGCGCATCTGGAGAATTTTGAATGATGACCGACACCCGCATCGACGCGCTGAGCCCAGGCACCTTCGCGCTGGATGGCCAGGAAGTTGAGTTCGGCCCGGGCGACAGCATTTTGCAAGCGGCCCGTCGCGCCGGGCATTACATTCCGCACCTGTGCTGGCACCCTGACTTTGCCGCGCACGGCTCATGCCGACTGTGCACCGTCAAGGTCAACGGCCGCAGCGGTGCGGCCTGCACCATTCAGGCAGCCAGCGGACAAGACGTGCAAAGCGACACCCCCGAGCTCAACGCCCAGCGCAAAACGCTGCTGCAAATGCTGTTTATCGAAGGCAACCACTTTTGCCCGTCGTGTGAAAAAAGCGGCAGCTGCCTGCTGCAGGCCACGGCCTACCAGATGGGCATGGACGGCCCGCACTTTGAAGAGTTCTACCCCAACCGCAGGGTCGATGCCAGCCACCCCGAGCTGCTGCTCGACCTGAACCGCTGCATTTTGTGCGGCTTGTGCGTGCGCGCCAGCGCGCAAGAAGGCAAGCACGTGTTTGCCATGGGCGGGCGCGGCATCACGAGCCACTTGCTGGTCAACAGCGACAGCGGCCAACTGGCTGACAGCACCATCAGCGCCACTGATGATGCTGCCAGCATTTGCCCGGTGGGCGCGATATTGCCGAAACGGCGCGGTTTTGTCATTCCGATCGGCCAGCGCCGCTTTGACAGCCACCCGGTATCGCAGGAGGACGCGACATGAATCCCCTGGAAAACAATGCACCGCCGCTGCACGCGCCGCGCAAGCTCAAGGTGGCCACGGTGTCGCTGGCGGGCTGTTTTGGCTGCCACATGTCTTTGCTCGACATTGATGAGCGCCTGCTGGAGCTGCTGGAACACGTCGAGTTCGACCGCTCGCCGCTGACCGACATCAAGACCATCGGCCGCTGCGACATCGGCCTGATCGAGGGCGGCCTGTGCAACGCCGAAAACGTGCAGGTGCTGCGCGAGTTCCGCACGCACTGCAAGACGCTGGTGGCGGTGGGCGCCTGCGCCATCAACGGCGGCCTGCCGGCGCAGCGCAACCAGCTCGACGTGGGCAAGATGATGTGCGATGTGTATTGCAGCCAAAACGGCACGGTAGCCGGCAGCCAGGTGCCCAACGACCCCGAACTTCCGCTACCACTGAACCACGTGCACCCGATCCACGAGGTGGTGCATGTGGACTACTTTTTGCCCGGTTGCCCGCCCAGCGCCGACGCCATCTGGTCTTTTCTGAACGATTTGCTGGCTGGCCGCACGCCGCATTTGGGGCATGGGCTCATTCACTATGACTGACAGTTTTGGGCTTGTTGTAGGCTTTTTGTGGGGTCGACTTCAGTCGACCATGTCAGACTAAAGTCTGCCCCCACAAAGTCGGCAATGACAGGTCATCTTATTTACAAAAGGACTAGTCCATGACTTTTCCACTTGAAACCGCCGCCCGCCCCGAAACCCTGCGCCGGGTCGCCATTGACCCGGTGTCGCGTGTCGAGGGGCACGGCAAGGTGACGCTGCTGCTCGATGCCGACAACCACATCGAGCAGGTGCGGCTGCACATTGTCGAGTTCCGGGGCTTCGAGAAATTCATCGAGGGCCGCCCCTACTGGGAAGTGCCGGTGATGGTGCAGCGCCTGTGCGGCATCTGCCCGGTGTCGCACCACCTGGCGGCGTCCAAGGCGTTTGACCGCGTCATCGGCGCCGCACCAGTGAGCGCCAGCGCCAACGCGGTGCGCCGGCTGATGCACTACGGGCAAATTTTGCAATCCCACGCGCTGCACTTTTTTCACCTGTCGTCGCCCGATTTGTTGTTTGGCTTTGATTCCGAAGTGGCCAAACGCAACATCGTGGGGGTGGCGCAGGCGCACCCCGAGATCGCCAAAAAAGGCATTTTGCTGCGCAAGTTCGGCCAGGAAGTCATCCGCATCACCGCCGGCAAACGCATCCACGGCACCGGCGCGGTGCCGGGCGGCATCAACAAGCTGGTTACTGCGGAAGAACGCAACAGCCTACAGCGCGACTTGCCGCAAATGCTGCAATGGGCACAAGATGCAGTGGACATTGCCAAGCAGTTGCATGCACAAAACCCGGCGCTGTACAACAGCTTTGGCAGCTTTCGCTCCAAGCTGATGTCGCTGGTGCGTCGTGATGGCGCCATGGATTTGTACGATGGCGTGCTGCGCGTGCGCGATGAAGACGGGCACATTTTGTTTGACCAGATCGACGACCAGCGCTACCTGGAGCTGATTGAAGAAGAAGTGCGCCCCTGGAGCTACATGAAGTTCCCGTACCTGCGCAGCCTGGGCGCGCAACTGGGCTGGTACCGCGTGGGGCCGCTGGCACGGGTGCAAAACTGCGACTTCATTCCCAGCGCCCTTGCTGAAACCGAGCGCCAGGCCTTTGTTGCCTGGGGCCAGGGCGAGCCGGTGCACGCCACGCTGGCCTACCACTGGGCGCGCATGATCGAGATGCTGCACGCGGTGGAAGTGGTCGCCGAACTGCTGGCAGACCCGGCGCTGCTCTCGGGCGACCTGCTCACCAGCGGCGTGCGCCAGCGCCACGGCGTGGGCATGATCGAAGCGCCGCGCGGCACGCTCATCCACGACTATGAAGTGGGCGACGATGACCTGGTTACGCGCTGCAACCTGATCGTGTCGACCACCCACAACAACCAGGCCATGAACGAATCTGTGCGCGCGGTGGCGCGCGATTACCTGGACGGCCAGGTGCTCACCGAAGGCCTGCTCAACCACATCGAAGTCGCCATTCGCGCCTACGACCCATGCCTTTCTTGCGCCACCCACGCACTGGGCCAGATGCCGCTGGAGGTGACGCTGCTGGCAGCTGATGGCACGGTGCTGGACCAGGTGCTGAAATCGTCCGAGGGTGGCTGATTTTGGTTTTGTGACTTGCTGTGGGGTCGACTGAAGTCGACCCCACAAGCACGCCAATGACCACCCCACTGCTGGTGCTGGCCTGGGGCAATCTGAGCCGCGGCGACGATGCGCTTGGCCCCCTGTGCGTGGCTGCCCTGCGCGAGCAACTGCCCGACTTTTTACAAGAACAGGTGGCGTTTCTGGACGACTACCAGTTGCAGATAGAGCACGCGCTGGACCTGGTGGACCGTCAACGCGTGCTTTTTATTGATGCCAGCCTGAACTGCACGGCACCGTTTCAGGTGAGCCAACCCAAGCCCGCGCGGGACACCAGTTTCACCAGCCACGCGCTGTCGCCGCAGGCCTTGCTGCAGGTGTACCAAGACCTGCAGGGCGTGCCGCCACCGCCCTGCACTATGCTGGCAATACGCGGCGATCAATTTGAATTGGGGCAAGCGCCCGGCGCGCAGGCGCTGGCGCATCTGGCAAGCGCAGTCAAGTGGGCCAGACAGTGGTTGCTGGACAGCCAACCAGGCGACGCCTGATCAACCCAGCGCGTCATTCACCTGTTCATGAAACTCGGCCAGATGCTCGGCCGCCTGTACCTCGCGCGGCACGGCGTCGCGGATGGAAAACACACCCATGATCTTGTTGCCTTCGGTAACGATGGGCAGATGCCGAAAACCGCGCTCAATCATCAGCAGCACGGCATCGGCCACCTTGGTCTCAGGCACCACACAGTGCGGGCTGCGCGTCATGATGTCGGCCACCGTGGTGGTGGCCGGGTCGAGCGACTTGGCCAGCAAGCGGGTCATCAGGTCACGCTCGGTGACGATGCCGAGCAAAGCGTTGGTGGTGTCGATGACCAGCACACTGCCGCAGTTGGCGCGGGTCATCACGCAAGCAGCGGTGTAAACCGTGGCGGTGGGCACCACGCTCACCACATGACGCTGCGCCATCGATTGAAATACGGTACGTTCGGGCATTGCTGACTCCTTGGGGTGGTGGTGTTAACGCAGGGCCGCGTTGATTTTGTCAAGCGCACTGGCACCTGGGCAAAGTTGCTGCACCCCCAGGGTGTTGAGCGGCCGCGCGGCGGTGTTGAGTGAGGTATGCAGGTCGGTGGGCAGCGGGTCAAGGTAAAGCAAGCCGGTGACCACCTCACCGCGCGCCGCGTGGCTGTTCATGTAGCTCATGGCCGCGTAGCGATCGGTGGGGTCGTAGTCAGCGTGCAATTTGCGCAAGCGCAACACCGAGCCGTCATGCTGCTCGACCTCGAGCACTTCACCCGGCGCATGCTGGGTGGCGGTTTCCTGGCCGGGCGTGATGAAGTCGATCACGCTGACCGATTCATCGTGCTGGCGCACGTATTCGTAGCTCTTGGTGCTGCCGGCGTGGTTGTTGAACGTCACGCAGGGGCTGATGACGTCGATGAAAGCGGCACCGCCGTGCGCCAGCGCGCCCTTGATCAACGGCACCAGTTGCGCCTTGTCGCCCGAGAAGCTGCGCGCCACATAGGTGGCACCCAGTTGCAGCGCAATACCGACCAGATCGACCGGGCTGTCGGTGTTGATGACACCTTTTTTGCTCTTGGAGCCGCGGTCTGCCGTGGCCGAAAACTGTCCCTTGGTCAGGCCGTAAACGCCGTTATTCATCACAATGTAGGCCATGTTGACGCCGCGGCGCATGGCGTTGGCAAACTGCCCCAGACCAATGGAAGCTGAGTCGCCGTCGCCCGACACACCCAAATACATCAGCTCGCGGTTGGCCAGGTTAGCGCCGGTGAGCACGCTGGGCATGCGCCCATGCACGGTGTTGAAGCCATGCGACGCACCCAAAAAATAGGTGGGCGCCTTGGAACTGCAGCCAATGCCCGAGAGCTTGGCGACGCGGTGCGGCTCAATGTCAAGCTCCCAGCAGGCCTGGATGATGGCTGCCGAAATGGAGTCATGACCACAACCGGCGCACAGCGTCGAGACCGGGCCTTCGTAGTCGCGCCGGGTGTAGCCAACCTTGTTCTTGGTCAGCGTGGGGTGGTGCAACCGGGGTTTGGCAAGGTAGGTCATACAGTCTCCTTCAAAAGCGCCAGCTTGGCAGCAATCGCGCTCACGATAAAGCGCGCCGTGATTGGCGTGCCGTCATAGTGCAGCACTTTAGTCAATTGTTTGGGGTTGGCGTCAAGCTCGTTGATCAACAGGGTGCGCATTTGCGCGTCGCGGTTTTGCTCCACCACGAACACCGTGTCGTGCTCAGCCAAAAAGGTTTCTACCGATTTGGGGAACGGGTAGGCCAGCAGCCGCATGCCATCGACATGAATGCCGTCTTCGTCCAACACATCCAGCGCTTCGCGCATGGCAGGCGTGGTGGAACCAAAATAAATGGCGCCGATGCGCGTGGGCTCGGCCGCTTTGTGCACGATAGGCTGCGGCACCAGGTTGGCGGCTGTCTTGAACTTTTTCAGTAGCCGCTCCATGTTGTAGATGTAGTCCGGCCCGCGTTCCGAGTAGCGCGCATAGGCATCTTTGGAGGTACCGCGGGTGAAGTACGAGCCCTTGGTGGGGTGCGTGCCGGGGTAGGTGCGCCACGGAATGCCGTCGCCATCGACGTCGTTGTAGCGGCCGAAGTCTTTGCCGGCTTCCAGGTCGGCAGCGGTCATGACCTTACCGCGGTCGTAGGCGCGCGCATCGTCCCAGACAAACGGTTTGCACAGGCGCTGGTTCATGCCGATGTCGAGGTCGCTCATGACAAAAATGGGCGTTTGCAGCCGGTCGGCCAGGTCCAGCGCGGCCGCAGCGTGTTCAAAACACTCGTGCGGGTCTTGCGGGAACAGCATCACATGCTTGGTGTCGCCGTGCGAGGCGTAGGCGCAACTCAGCAGGTCTGACTGCTGGGTGCGGGTTGGCATGCCAGTGCTGGGGCCACCGCGCTGGATGTTGATCAGCGTGACCGGAATCTCGGCAAAGTAAGCCAGGCCAATGAACTCGGTCATCAGCGAAATACCGGCGCCCGACGTGGCGGTAAAGGCCCGTGCGCCGTTCCAGCCCGCGCCAATGGCCATGCCGATCGAGGCCAACTCGTCTTCGGCCTGCACGATGGCAAAGTTGTGCTGGCCGGTGCTTTCATCCACACGGAACTTGTCGCAGTATTTTTGAAAGTTTTCCGGCACCGAAGACGATGGCGTGATCGGGTACCAGGCGGCCACCGTGGCACCGCCATACACGCAACCCAGCGCCATGGCACTGTTGCCGTCGGTGAAAATCTGGTCGCCGATCTTGTCGGATTTGCGCACCTGAAGGCCCAGCGGATACGCAATGTGCTGCTTGATGTAGTCGCGGCCCAGGTTGATCGCCTGCAAGTTGGAAGCCAGCAAGCGCTCCTTGCCCTTGAACTGCTCGGCAAACAGCTTTTCAAACACCGATGCATCCATGCCCAGCAGCACCGACAACGCGCCCACGTAAATGATGTTCTTGAACAGCTGGCGCTGGCGCGGGTCGGTGTAGGTGGCGTTGGTGATTTCGGTCAGCGGCACGCCAATGACGGTAATGTCCTTGCGGAACCTGGACTCAGGGATCGGCCGGGTGCTGTCATAAAACAGGTAGCCGCCGGGCTCGATCTCGGCCACGTCGGCGTCCCAGGTTTGCGGGTTCATAGCCACCATCATGTCGACACCACCGCGGCGGCCGTGATAGCCCTTTTCGCACACCCGGGCCTCGTACCAGGTCGGCATGCCCTGAATGTTGCTGGGAAAAATGTTGCGCGGGCTCACCGGCACGCCCATGCGCATCACCGCCTTTGCAAACAGCTCGTTGGCACTGGCCGAGCCCGAGCCGTTGATGTTGGCAAACTTGATGACGAAATCGTTGATGGCTTCAATGGGCTTCATGCGGCCTCCGTGACATTGGTGTGTGCTGCGGCCGATTTGGTGTCGCGTGCGCGCGGCCCGGCTTGCGTGGTGTTGAGCAAAAATTTCTGCATGTCCCAGGCGCCTGTGGGGCAGCGCTCGGCGCAAAAACCGCAGTGCAGGCAGACGTCTTCATCTTTCACCATAACGCGGCCGGTTTTGAGTTCGCCCGACACATACAGGTCTTGCCCCGTATGCTCGGCCGGCGCCTTCAGGCGCGTGCGCAGGTCGACCTCTTCGCCGTTGTTGGTGAAGGTGATGCAGTCCATCGGGCAAATGTCCACGCAGGCATCGCATTCGATGCACAGGTTGCCCTTGAACACGGTTTGCACGTCGCAGTTCAGGCAGCGACTGGCTTCCTTGAAGGCGGTGGCTGCATCAAAACCCAATTCAACCTCGACCTTGATGCTGGCCAGGGCCTTTTCGGCCGTGGTCCATGGCACTTTGAAGCGCACGTCGTTGGAGATATCGTTTTTGTAGCTCCACTCATGAATACCCATTTTTTGCGACATCAAATTAACCATTGGGTCCGGGCGCTGTGTCACGTCTTCGCCGTGCAGTAGCCGGTCGATCGACACCGCCGCCTCATGCCCGTGGGCCACGGCGGTGATGATGTTCTTGGGGCCGTAGGCCGAGTCGCCGCCAAAAAACACGTTAGGCAAAGTCGATTGAAACGTGCCATCAGTCAGCACCGGCAGGCCCCATTTGTCAAATTCGATGCCAATGTCGCGCTCGATCCAGTTGAATGAATTTTCCTGGCCAACGGCAATCAGCACCTCGTCGCAAGGCACCAACACATCGGGCTCGCCGGTCGGAATCAGGCTGCGCCGACCCTTGGCGTCGTACTCGGCGCGCACGATCTCGAACGTCATGCCGGTCAGCTTGCCGTTGTCGTGCTCGAACGATTTGGGCACGTGGTAGTTGAGGATTGGAATGCCCTCGTGCGCCGCGTCTTCTTTTTCCCAGGGCGAGGCTTTCATTTCTTCGAAGCCGCTACGCACGATCACTTTCACATCCTTGCCGCCCATGCGCCGTGCCGAACGGCAGCAGTCCATGGCGGTATTGCCGCCGCCCAACACAATCACGCGCTCGGCGGTGGTGGTGATGTGGCCAAACGACACCGACATCAGCCAGTCGATGCCGATGTGAATATGCGCCGCCGCCTCTTTGCGCCCAGGTGCGTCGAGGTCGCGGCCGCGCGGTGCGCCGCTGCCGACAAATACTGCGTCATAACCCTGGCCCAGCAGCGCCTTGAGCGACTCAATGCGCTGCCCGGGCTTGAAGTCAACACCCAGGTCCAGGATGTAGCCGGTTTCTTCGTCCAGCACCGACTCGGGCAGGCGAAACTTGGGGATTTGGGTGCGCACAAAGCCGCCGGCCTTGCGCTCGCCCTCGAACACGGTCACGGCGTAGCCTTGCGTCACCAGGTCGCGCGCCACCGTGAGCGATGCCGGCCCGGCACCCACGCAGGCCACGCGCTTGCCGTTGGGCGGCAACACCGTGGGCATGCGCGCCTTGACGTCGTCCTTGAAGTCAGCCGCCACCCGTTTCAGGCGGCAAATAGCCACCGGTTCAGGCTTGGCGCCGTTGTTTTCCTCGACGCGACCACGCCGACAGGCTGGCTCGCACGGGCGGTCGCAGGTGCGACCCAAAACACCCGGAAACACATTGCTCACCCAGTTGATCATGTAGGCGTCGCTGTAGCGCCCCTGACCAATCAGGCGGATGTATTCGGGAACGGGGGTGTGGGCCGGGCAGGCCCATTGGCAATCAACGACCTTGTGGAAATAGGCCGGGTTGGTGATGTTGGTAGCTTGCAAAGTTGTCTCCTTGCCCTGCAAACGCTTGCAAAATGTTGCTGCAGGTGAGTTGGGCATCCTACGCTCAACGGCTGCACTGATAAAGCCTTCAAATCGGTGAATTGCCATTTTGCTGATCCAGATCAAAAAAGAATCAGGGGTCAAAAATCGGCATGAAACTTGATTTGCCTCAAACATGCGCAGTGACTCGCCGCCAAAATCGACAAAACCATCCCAGGACCCACCATGAAAACCATTAAGCAAATTGACCGATTCAAAGCCCTCGACACCTGCCACCAGCAAATGCACCAGCAGTTGGCTGAACTGGCCGATTTGCTGGAACGGTTCGAAACCGGCAGCGAAAGCCCGCACACCCGTCAAAAAGCCAAAACCATCGAGGCCTTTTTTTCTGAAGTGGCCCGCCCGCACCATGCGGAAGAAGAAAAAATGGTGTTCCCCGACCTGCTGCTCAGCAGCAACGCCGAACTGGTGCAGGCCGTGCAAACCCTACAGCAGGACCACCGCTGGATCGAGCAAAACTGGCTCGAACTCGCCCCCATGCTGCGCGCCATTGCCCAGGGCGAAGACTGGGTGGACATGGCCGAACTCAAGCACAACGCCGAAGTGTTCGTCAGCCTGTGCCACGACCACATCGTGCTCGAAGAATCCCTGATCTACCCCGAAGCCAAGGCGCGCCTGGCCGATGAGCTGGCCAGCCGGGCCAAGCGGCTGGCGCAGTAGGCTGTGTGATGATTGCGCCGCATGCTGTGGATTGGCAGTTTGGCGGATGTCGAAATTCGAACTATATTTAGCCGAACAGATCAAGCCAATCTCATACCTCAAATCCAACGCCGCAGATATCGTCAAGAATTTTGCAACCAATCCGGAAACCATCATCATCACCCAAAATGGTGAGGCAAAGATGGTGGTCGATGCCAACCAGTGTTGCACTCAGCCATCACTTCGAAAACTTTGTTCGGGCACAAGTTGACTCTGGTCCGCGAGTTGCGCAATCAGTGCATCAAGATCACGCAGACACTCCAAGGATATCGGTCGTCCCTTTTAATTTCGCAAGTCTGGTTTGACGTGGCATTCGCGATAACCTGCCCAGTCGCCGCTCAGGTCGTGGTCACGGCATTTGACGTCAAGTGGTTGATCAGTCACCAGCGCCACAAGAACAGGCAGGAGATCGCCATCGAGCGTGGCGCGGTGCTGGCCTTTGACTTCGCGCTTGTAATCGCGTTTAAAAGATGAAGCGCGATCAATCGTCCGCATGCAGGTCTGCCATCAGATCGTCAACGCTGGCGAAACGCTTGCCCTTGCCCGCCTCAAGCTCAGTAATGGCTTTGCGGGTGGCGGCATTGGGCACCTTTACCTCGAAAGGCAATCGACGCTCATCGGCGACGCGCAGCAACATCAAGCGGATAGCGTCAGAAATGGTCAGACCCATTGACTGCAATGCATCGGTGGCGCGCTCCTTGGTGGCGGTGTCGATGCGGGCGCGGACATAGGTATCGGCATTAGCCATGGCAAATTTCCTCAGGTCTGTTTAGAAACCACAAATTGTAGTTACGGTGCGACTACAAAAACTCGTCGTTCAGTATGACACTTCCTGCATTGCGCAACGGACACTCTATACCGCAGCTGGAGCCAATAGTCAGGTGAATGGCCGTGACAATAAGAGAGGCCAACCCAATGGGGTGAATAATTTTCCATAATTTAAACAGGTAGTTTATAATTTTTCCTAAAATTTCATAATTGAGAGCTACCACCATGCAACGTACTGAAGTTTTTCACCGCGAGGAACTCGCAAAACGACTGGCAGACGATCTTATGTCTGAAGAAGGTGCCTCGGGTCTGTTTATAACGGGACCCAGGCGCACCGGAAAGAGTACCTTTATCAGGGAAGATCTGATTCCGGTTCTAAAGAAAAAATACGCATCGGAAGTTGTGTACGCTGATCTTTGGGAAGACCGGGCAGCGAACCCTGGTGATGTCATTGTTTCAGCCATCAAAGCCCAGTTACTCCAGTACGACGGATTCATTCTTAAAGCTGCCGGAGGTGTTGGCCTGGACAGATTCAAGGTGGGGGGTTTAGAAATGTCTCTAGACAACATCGGCATTGGTAAAGGCGAGACGTTGTCGAAAGCACTGACCATGCTTGCTGCCGCATCAAAAAAACCAGTGACATTGATCATTGATGAAGCGCAGCAGACGCAAGTCACAGAAGAGGGTCGTCAAGCCTTGTATGCGTTAAAAGCAGCCCGCGACTCCATGAATTCCACAGCGGGTGCAGGATTCCGTTTGCTTGCCACAGGATCTAATTCTGACAAGCTCGCTTCGTTAGTTGAAGACAAGGATCAAGCGTTTTATCAAGTGCCGCTCATGCCTCTGCCAACGCTGGGCAAAGACTATTTACAGTGGTTTCGAAACAAGCAGAACTTCGAACCTAAACCAAGTATTGAGGCAATGATTGAGGCATTCGATCATTGCAATCACCGACCAGAGCCATTTAGAGCAGTTTTTAAGGCACTTAAATACAAGACAGATGTCACGCCAGAGGATATTGATGAGGTCTTCATGAGCATGGTTGCATCCTCACTGGCGAGCGCTAAAGCCAACTTTCTTCAGCAAGTCAATGGACTAAATCCTTTGGACCTGGCTGCATTAAAAGTAATGGCAAGGGATGATAAGAAATTTTCTCCGTACTCCAAAACATCCTTTGCAGATTACAAGGCATTTATTTTTGCCCAAACTGGGGAAATGCCTGAAGCTATTCCTCAATCATCTGTACAGCAGGCGTTAGAGCGCTTGCGTGGAGAGAAGTTTGTTTGGCGCGCTGGAAGAGGCGCTTATCTGATTGAGGACACTCAACATGCTGTTTGGATGAAAGAGGTTGTGGAGCAGGGTGTTGATGATGTCGATCGAGCTCGTAGAGAAATTAATGCAAGAGTTGCTACCTCTTGAAACCCGCACACCCATTGGGTTTGCGAGGTTTCTTGGGCCAACAGCGTGGTAAAACTCGCACGCACAAAAAAAGCCCCTCGCGGGGCTTTTTACTGGAGCCAGGGCAGCGCCCGGTGTCAGAAGCGGTGACGAATACCGAAAGCCAGGCCGGTGGAATCGGTGCCAGCGCTTTCTGTCACGCCCCCGAGGTAGCCATTGCCACCCGGTGCGACCTGCGCGTTGGCACTGTTGTCGAAACGAACCACCACAGCGCTCAGATCGGTGCGCTTGGACAACGCATAGGTGTAGGCCGCGCCATAGGACCTAAGGTCAGCATTGGCCGGGCGCTTGTCGTTGTACTGGTTAAAGGCCACGGAAATGGTGTGTGGCCCGGTCACGTTGCGGTAGCCAATGTGGTACAGCATGCCGTCTTGCTTGAAGGCTTCAATAAATTTTGATTCCACCAAATTCGCAAAAGGGAGTCTCGGATCAGACGGCCCACCAGTGGCGATCAAGTCCGATATCACAGACAAATCAGCCGGATTGTCATCCTTGATCTTTGCCACCAAGGTACTGAGTTTGCTGCTGCCCATATTCATGGACGCACCCAAAACCGTTGTCGTCAGAGATTTTTCGCCGAGTTCATTGTTTTTGGTGTTGTAACCCATCCCAACCGAGAAGGCATCGGTTTTGTAAGCCACGTTGATACCAAGCAAACGGCCAGCACTGTTATCGCCAGCCACCTCGCCAGGCGCGTACATCAAGGCGCCCGAAATGCCATCCTTGACGATGCGATAGGCCAACGAGTTGGAATTTCGAATTTCAAACACAGCCGGGAACTGCACAATCTGCCCCGCAGACAACGCCGATTGCGTTTCCATAAT
>Ga0100390_10001474_pt1 | contig 20784 bp, 19 predicted proteins | sample CryGeymeta201514_FD_81540 | JGI IMG/M metagenome (GOLD analysis project Ga0100390, IMG submission 81540) | Groundwater microbial communities from Crystal Geyser aquifers in Utah, USA - Crystal Geyser metaG 2015-14 | ecosystem: Environmental > Aquatic > Deep subsurface > Groundwater | place... | reverse complement strand
TGCTTTCGCGCAACGCCCAGTTCAGCCAATTGCCGGGCCAAATTCTGCCAGATCACCCCAACGTGCGGGAGCTTACCCCAATTGACGGCGCCAATAAAGCGGCAGTCCTGCAGCAGCTCAGCCAGCGGCTGGGCTCCAATCCGTGCCACCAGGCGCTCCCAGGTGATCTCGGCGCAGCTGCGCATGTCGCTCAGCATGATTTTGCCGTCTTCAAACTCCAGGCAGTCGCTGTGGGCAGGATCAGCCAGGGTGTAAAGCCGGCGGATTTTATGCGCCAGGGCTTCACGGTAGATCGGCAGCACTTCGCCGGTCCCCATGGCACCGATGTAGGTGATGTCGATCCCGTTGGCAAAAATGTCGCTCAAAGCTGAGGCGATCAGCGGGCCGTTGCCGCCAAACTTGTCGCCTTTATGCTCAACGCCGTACGAGGCCGCGATACCCGCGGCGGCGGCTACCTTTGGGCCGAACTCCGCCATGGTGGCCGGGTGCGTCATAGTGATGAAGGTGTCGATGAAACCGTCGAAGCCGCAGATGCCCCGATGCTGCACCGGTTCGCGACGGGTAACGGCCTGCTGAAATGCAGCGACCTGCCCGGCGCATTCGCTGATGTGTGTAATGATTCGAGTCTGCATATTTTGAATTATTAGCGCCTGGCTGGAGATGGTTCAACTCAAGTTTTCAGGACAAAATCCGAGGTAACCAGCAGCTCGGACGCTTCGTTGGCGGTGAATTCAAAACTTTGTGAGGCCGGGAGCAGTGCGTTGTCACCGCGTTGCAGCCGGGTGCCATCCTGATCCACCAACAGACCGCTTACGATGCTGATGATGGTCGGTGAGCCGGACGGAAATGCCAGTGTCGCGCCAGCGGGCAGCACTTCCTTGCGCAGGGTAAAGACCTCACTTTGGGCCAGCAACTGGGAGGCTCCGGTGGGCTTGAGGGTGGCTGGTTCGAAATCGTCGAAGTCAATACTCCTGAGCGATTGTTCGACGTGCAGCTGGCGGGGCTGGCCATCCAGACCGACCCGGCCCCAGTCATACACACGGTAGGTGGTGTCGGAGTTTTGCTGAATTTCCAGGATCAGATTGCCGCCGCCGATGGCATGGAGGCGTCCGCTGGGGATGAAGATGGATTCACCCGCCTGAACCGGGAAGGTATGCACCAGCGGCTCCAGTGCATGGGCCTGCAGCGCCTGCTCGAAGTCGGCCCGGGTGACGCCTTGCTGCAAGCCGGCCATCAGCGTGGCATCGGGCGTGGCATGGGCGATATACCAGTTTTCAGTCTTCGGCTCGCCGCCCAGTTCCGCCGCGCACGCGGCCGGCGGGTGCACCTGCAGGCTCAGCTTTTCCTGGCAGTCCAGCCACTTGACGAGGATGGGGAACGGACGGTCAGCGGGCCAACCGGGGCCCATGATACTGGCGGGGTCGGCAGCGATTAATGCGCGCAGGCTGACACCTGCCGGTGTCACGGACTGTGCTTCCGGACGGTCCACAATTTCCCAGCTTTCGCCGATAACTTTGTCCGCCGGCAGCACGCGCCCGAGCGAGTGCTCGAGATTGCGGCCGCCCCAGACACGCTCCTGATAGATAGGTTGAAAGGTAATTACAGGCATGATTGGTATGGTTTATGGAAAGACACCGCGCAGCCGGTAAACGGTGCTGATGCGCTCCAGCGCGGCGGCATAAGAAGCCAGCCGCAGGTTGCAGTCGAGTTTTTCAGCAGTGGCGAGCACGTGCGCGGCGGCCCGGCACATGACGGTTTTCAAGCGCGCATCGACCACGGATTCGTCCCAGGTTTCGGAGAGGCGGTTCTGCTTCCACTCGAAATAACTGACCGTGACCCCGCCGGCATTGCACAGGATGGCCGGCAGGACTTCGACGCCCCGCTCCAGCAGGTGGTGCTCCGCATCGGGCGTGGTGGGTGCATTGGCCGCTTCGACCAGCACCTTGCACTGCATGGTGCGGGCATGTTCGAGATCCACCATTTGCTCCAGCGCCGCCGGAATAAACAGATCGACCGGCGTGGCGTAAAAGTCCGCCTCACTGATTTCCCGTGCGTGCGGGTAGCCCCGCACCCCACCGGTTTGCCGCACATGGACGGCGAGGGCTTCGGCATCGATGCCGGCCTGATTGATAATCGCGCCGGTGTGATCCAGCACCGCTTTGAGTTGGGCACCTCTGGCCTGCAGCAGGCGGGCGGTCCACGAGCCGACGTTGCCGTAGCCGATCAGGCTGTAGCTTTGCCGCGCAAGTTCGAGCCCGATACCGGGCAGCAGGGTCTCCAGCACAAAGACCACGCCCTGACCGGTGGCTTTTTCGCGTCCGGCGGATCCACCGAATTCAAGTGGCTTGCCGGTGACCACGCCCTGGGCCATCACTTTCCGCGAGGACTCGGCAAAATTGATGTAGGTGTCGGCCATCCAGGCCATGGTTTGCGCGTTGGTGCCGACATCCGGTGCGGGGATGTCGTAGTCGGGCCCGATATTGTTGCCGAGTGCGGCAGTCATGCGCCGGGTGACGCGCTCCAACTCACGCGGGCTGACGGCCCGCGGGTCAATCTTCAGGGCACCCTTGGCACCGCCGTAGGGCAGGCGGGCGAGGGCGCATTTCATCGTCATCAGCAGCGCGAGTGTCTTGACTTCGTCCAGCTTGACCTCGTGGTGGTAACGGATGCCGCCCTTGTAGGGGCCGAGCACATTGTTGTGCTGCACACGGTAGCCTTTAAACAGTTGCCAGCTACCGTCATCCATCTGGATCGGGCAGTGCAGCATGATCTCATTTTTCGGCTGTGAAAGCATCAGCTTCACGTTGTGCGGGATGTTCAGCAGGTCGGCTGCTTCCAGCACCGAGCTGATGGTTTGAAAGTAAAGGTTATCCTTGTCGTAGTAATCTTCCAGCTCATCGATAATTTGCCGGGTGGATTGTCCGGCGGCGGCGGTGTTTTTGGATCCCATGTAATAAACTTATACTGTAATCCGCTGCCAGGTCACTACGAAAAACATCCCGTGTGGGAAAAAGCATGTGCCTTTAAGCCTGCGGATAATTGCGTCGGCCTGCCCTTCAGGCGGAGGCGTCAGCGAGCGGCAGGCCCTGGGTGCTATTTGAGGGTGCGCTTGGGTGAGTCATCCACAGCGAACAGCCATCAGGCCTGGTGGCAGGTTCGTGGCGTCAGTTTCCGCAGCAAGTCGGTGGATGCATCACCCTGACGAATAGGTTGACTGACGATTGACTCCCGATAACAGACCAGGCATTTAGAAAAGTTGCCTGGAAGATCTGGATTCTTTTTTTTGGCAACGGTATATCGAGACCAGCTGCATGGAGACTTTTTTGACGCATCCTTTTGACGAATTCCGGATCGGCCGTCGCCGGGCCACGTGGATCGCCGCCGGGATCACCCTGTTGCTGCATCTCCTGATGGTGCTGGTGATCCCCGAACGGGTCATGCCGCTGCAGCATCCGACCGGGACTGACGAGCCGGTTGTCTATGAAATTGATCTCGTTGAGCCGCAGGAAATGCGTTATGTCGAAGCCAACCCGGATGCGCCCGAGAATGAACCGGACCGCAGTGATCAGTATTCCTTTCGCGCCCAGCAGGCGGCCGACGAGAGCCCGCTGACGGATCCGGCCAACCAGCCTGCTGTCGATGGCGAGGTGGACTCGATGAAAATCGTGCCGGGACAACAGCAGCAGGCTGAACCACTCCCGCCGGGGCTCTACTCGCCAAACGTTCGCCCCGGCGAGGGCGAGGGCACGGAAGGAGGGCAGCCGGGGGCGCAAGTGTTGCCGCAGGTCACACCACCCCAGCCGCAGCCGGTGCCGGACTTCATGCAACAAAAACCGCTGGCTACCGAGGGGCCCGGGAGCAGGCTTGAGCCGCCGGTTGAGCCGCCGGTTGATGCAGCGGAGGTCGCGCCAGTTGAGCCGATTCAGGTGTATCGTCCGCCGCAGGCGGTCACGGCTGAAGTGCAGACTGGCGATGGCAACGGCGGTGCCGCCCAAGCCCGTCCTATGCCGCGCACCCGCCCGCGGCTGGCCCCCGAGTTGATCACCGGGCCGCTGCTGCAGTCGGAGGGTTCGGCCCGGCTCCGGGGAGCACTTGCGCTGGATGCCACCTTCAGCGAGTTTGGTGAATATGAGCAGCAATTTTATGCGGCGATTCAGGCCGGCTGGTATCAGGAGATTGATTTCTTTCAGCCGATCGATACCGCTGCCCGGGTGCAGGTGCGCTTCCGCATCCAGGCGGATGGCACGGTGGACCAGGTCAAAGCCGTCCAGAGCAACGCCAGTAAAATTGCTACCGTTATTTGTGAAACTGCCATCACCAAGCGTTCACCTTTTCGTCCCTGGACGCAAGAGATGGTGCAGGTCTTTGGCCAGGAACGTTGGATCCATGTGGTCTTTCATTACCGCTGAGGAATGTGATTGATCGAACGGGTGAGTTTAGCTCTGATAGGTGGATACTATGCCTGCCAACGATTCCGCCTTTATTCAAACGCTGCCTCTGAACGAGGGAGTTCGTGTTCTCAGTGCGAACGAAGATGGCCTGGTCGCGCTGGAAAAGCCCGCCGGCCTGATGTCGCACCCGAACACATCCAGGGACATTAACCGCGCCTTGCTCAAGGCGAGCTACGACTATGCCGGGGAGTTCTTTTTTTGGCAGGACGATGCCGGTCAGCAGCAGCAGGTCTGGCTGATCAACCGCCTCGATTCGCCGACATCGGGCGTGATTTTGATTGGCCTGAATGCGGATATTGCCGCCACGGTCAAACTACAGTTCAGCACCCGCAAAGTGACGAAGCATTACTACGCCATTGTCCGCCATCCGCCGCTGAAAAAGACGGGTGTTTGGGAGGACGTCATCAGTAAGGACGTGGTTAACAGCGGGAGAAAGATTAAACAGGCGCGTCAGGTCAAAGCCAAGTCCAGCTACCAGTTGATCAGCCAACCGATTGGCGGCTTTCCGATTGGTTTACTCAAACTCATGCCGGTCACCGGTCGCACCCACCAGTTGCGTATTCAGTGCAAAAAGCATGGCCACCCCATCGTGGGCGACCGCAGCTACGGGCATTTTGGTTTCAATAAGGAAGTGGTGCTGGAAACTGCCGAGAAGCGTATGATGCTGCACGCGGGTGAAATTATTGTGAATTATGCCTTCAAGGGCAAAGTCAGAATATTTGAAGCCCACTCGGAATTGCCTGAGGCCTTTCATGTGGTCATGCGTTTCCGGCCCGGCTTCAAAATGAAGAAGCCTGTGTCGAAAGCCAAAGCGCTTAAGAGTATTACCGCCAGGCCGCGTCGCGCCAAATTGACGGGCCGGCGTTTCAGGTCGGTGTGACGACGGGCTTTTTTCGCAGGGGCAGGTGGTATGCGGAACGCATTTAGGCACCCGGCTTCGCGCTCCGGATCGCTTGCTCACGCCGGGCGATGCGTTGGCGGATACGTTCGCTCAGCAGATCGAGCAGTGTGACGACGATGAGGATGCAGCACAGCACAGTTGCAAAACGATCCCATAATACAAATGCATGGTTTTGAGTCTCTTGCGCCTTTTTGCGGCCATTAACTCATCTTTTAAGGTTCAACAGCATGCGCGTGCCCACTACCAGCCAATAGGGTGCGATTGTGCGAGCTGCTGCCAGGCCGATGAGCAACGAAAACAGGATCGCAAAAAAGGTCGATAAGACCGCAATCTTCAGTGTTTCCACCAGTGCCAGTCCGGTCTGCGGCAGCACGCTCAAATCCGGTGGAAAAAAGTTCTGCAGAAAATTGCCCAGATTGTGCCACACGTTCAGATCGCGCTCGCTGCCCTCGATGTGAAAGCCACTGAAAACGACCGCCAGTAGAAACAGCAGCAAGGTGACGTTAATCAGGTTGAGCCGTTCAAACCAGGGTCTTTCCGGCAGCCGGCTGGGAGTGGCCAGCGGCAGCATTGGCTCGCGGGTGCTCATGTGTGAACCTCCTGACTGGCCGGGCGGATACGGCGGATCCTGAACCCGGACGGATCATTCGGGTTGAGACTGAGCGCCAGGTCGGCAAAGCGTTGGATATGCTCGGCATTGTGCAGCACGCAGATGACGGCCCTGGGGGGCAGTGCAGTTGCCTGCTTGAGCAGTCCGAGCACCCGGCCCGCGTAATAACTGTCCAGGCTGGAAACCGGTTCGTCGGCAAAGTGAGCTGCAGATCCTGCAAGATAATTCCAAAATAACGCCGCAGTTCCTGTGGCGAGCTGGTGCTTTAGCCGGGCAAATGGAGGCTTACTTCCCCTTCGTCCGGGCGGCGGAAGCCACACAGGCAGAAGAGCAGGGTGCTTTTGCCGACCCCGGAGGGGCCAACCAGGGCCATGAAATCTCCCGCCCGCAGTTCGAAGTCGAGGTGCCGGAAAATCCAGCGCTCCCCGCGTTTGAAACCCAGGTCACGGACAGCAAGGACCCTTGCTTGCGATGCTGCCACCATGGTTTAGAAGCGCATGGTCCGCATCAGCTCCAGCGCTTCCAGTGTGCTGCGCAGATGTGTGTCCGCATCGGCAGGTGCCAGTGGGGCACCGAAGATGCGGTCGCGCAGCTCAGGAGCTGCCGTGTTAATCTGCAGCAGACTCCTGCGCAATACGTCGCGGTCCTGCTCCGGTAGCGCTTGCCGCACCATCACCACATGGCTGGGCACCGGTCCCTGCGTATCGACGACTTTCAGCCGCGCGCGTTGCGCCGCGCTCAGGTGTTTGTCCTGATCCAGCACATAGTAGCTGACCGCAGCTGCTTCGGCACTGCCATCAAGCACACGTTCGGCGGCAGAGACATAGCCGACACCATAAAACACATTGCCTGCGCCAAAAAAGCCCTGTGGCCCGTTTTCCAGATCGATCAGGCCCTGGGTGTAGAGGTCCCAGACTGGTATCAGAAAGCCCGATGTGCTGGTGCGGCTGGAAAACGCGATCGGCCAGCCTCTCAAGTCCGCGATGCTCTGGTAGGGCGCGTCCTTCCGTGCGATCCAGTAGCTCTGGTAAAAGGGCTGGCCGTCAATCAGCTCCGCGAGCAGCATGTCCACCGCACCGTTCTCCAGCAGTTTGGCGGCAGCCGTCGAACTGAGGTAGGCCAGATCAATACTTCCGTTCTTGAGTCCTTCGTAAATCACGGCCGAGCTGAGGGGTATGATCGCTTCCACAGTTTTGCCGGTGTCTGCACTCAGGTAGCCCTGCAGCGCCCGCCGGTCTTCGAGCATTGCATCCGGATCTTTGTCCGGCTCCATCGCGATGACAATTTTTGGCAGCGGGTCGCTGTCCACAACCGGTTCGGAAGAACAGCCAGCCAGCAGTATGAGGCCGCAGCACAGGGAAATGAATGGGTGGGATCGTTGCACCAGCAATGAGTAGCTGATGCTATTGAGACTCTTTGTCAATAACCGGCAATGTTATCCCTGTCGGCCGGGCACACTTTCAAACACGGGGCAGCACGGTTACATCCTTCTACCTGAATAGAAAAGTTGCAAGGTGTCATCCAAAGCTGGTCGTCCGATGCCCTGCGCGGTGATCAGGGCTCAGCCTGTCTGTTCTGCTAATAATTCGGGGAATTGCGGATCTCACTCCCGGCCTGCGGTGATGCCCGGCCAGTTGTCGCTGCGGAAGGGCACCGCCGGCAGTCCGGCACGGTTGTAGAGGCAGGCCTGGGGGTTGATGTCCCAGGCGTAGCGCACGGCAACTGGATGTTTGACTTCCGGCGACGACACCACGACGGCATCGCCATCGATGCGGGCCTCGGCCCAGATAAAGTTCCGGTCCGGGCCGGCCACGGCGAAGCTGCGGTCCGTCGCGCCCTGGAAGAGCAGGCCCCCATCGGTATGATCGAAATGGATGCGGATAGCATCCGTTTCGATTTCGATGGATCGATACCAGGGGCCGGAGCCGACCACAGTCTTTTCGTAAGTGTAGGCTAAAGCGCTCAGTGCCAGGCGGCGGCCGACCTCCCGCTTGTTTTTAGGATGGATGTCGTTGGCATCACCGATATCGATGGCGACGGCGAGCCCGCAGTGTGGCAGTTCCCGTGCGGTGATGGCCTGGGCCTCGCGCAGTTCCGCCCAGCTGTGATCACGCGGCTGATCGTGCCGCTGCTGGTAATTGGCCAGTGAAACGATATAGAACGGCAGTTGCTGCTGCTGGAATTTTTCGCGCCAGTCGCGGATCATGCTGGGCAGCAGGCGCTGGTATTGTTGGGCGCGCCCGGCGTTGGCTTCGCCCTGATACCAGATCACGCCCGCCAGGGCGGCGGGCTCCAGCGGGGCGATCATCCCGTTATACAATACGCTCGGCACTCTGGGGTTGCCGATGAGGGGGCGGCCCGTGTCCGCCTTGCGGGCGGTTTGCTGCAACTTCCATGGGCCCGCCAGCGTGACGGCAGCCTCTGCCTGGCCGACCGGATGGATGCGGAAGGGATGCTGGTCGGCCAGGATGGACCCGCCGCCGGCATTTACGACACGCAGGGTGAGGGTGTTGTGACCGGCCCGGCTTTGGTCCGCCGGCACACGGTAAGTCCGTGGCTTGCCGAAGCCGTTGGTGCAGCCGACCCGTTTGCCGTTCAGCCAGGTGGTGTCGTTATCCGAAATTTCGCCCAGTTCCAGCACAAGCTCGCGCCCGGCCCATGCCTGTGGCAATTCGACGCTGCGCTGTATCCAAAGCACGCCTTCATACCCGGCGATACCACAATCCGCCCATGTGCCGGGCAGGGTTACGTCGCGCCAGTCGGCAGTATCGGCTTCGCCCGTGTGCCATCCCTGGCGGGTGCCGGGGTCGTGCTGTAGGAACCAGCTGCGGAGATAGTTCTGTTCGGGATCGTCGGCGGTGGAATCGGCCACGGAGGCAACTTCGGCCAGCTTGGCCTGGAAGGAGGGATAATCGGACAGAGCCAGTGCACTGGTCCAGCCTTCGGCCTGGGTGCCGCCCCAGGAGGCGTGGATCAAGCCGATCGGGATGCCCAGTGCCTGATGCAGCTGCTGGCCAAAGAAATAAGCGGTGGCGGAAAATCCGCCCCATGGGCCACTGTTGCGTAACGCTTCAGGCGAGCAGCGCGTCCAGTCGGCGGAGAAGTGCGCCTGTGGGCGGTAGGCGGTTTGCTGGGGAATGTTCAGCAGCCGGATCGCGGGATAATCGGCTGCGGCGATGGCGCCCTCTTCATTGCACAAGGTGATGCCCATTTCCATATTGGACTGGCCGGAACACAGCCAGACGTCGCCCACCAGCACATCACGGGCCGTCGCCGACAGGCCGGGCCGGTCGGTGGTGACGCGAAGCGTGCGCCCTGCACAGGAAGCCTCCATGGGCTGGAGTCGCGCGCTCCATTTACCATTCGCATCCGCGCTGGCCTGCACCCGCTGACCGGCAAATTCAACCGTGACCCGGGTGTCCGCTTCGGCCCAGCCCCAGACGGGAACGGGTTGCCCCCGCTGTAAGACTGCATGATCCGTAAACAGCGGATGCAAGAGCGGGCCCGTGGCCTGTGCGGCCAGGCAGGAGGCGAAGAAGAGCGCCAGGATGACAAGCGGAAGTCGTATTATTTTTTTCACAGGGGAGTTCGATTCGTTCATCGGTAATGCCATAGCCGGAAGTTAGACCACTTAAAATTGCATAAGTCACTTAAAGATAGAAACTTGCAAGAATGATAGGTATTGGTGAGTGTTTCGCATAAGCGATGCAGTGGACTTATCTGTTTATTCGCAGTTACCGTCAGGGCAGGATTTCCACCCAACTTTCGCTGAACTGAATAGTCTCCAGCACTTGATCACGATCCAGCGGAGGTGGTTGCTTTAAGCGCAGCGCGACCCGGTTGCGGGGCACTTCCTCGTTGATCGTAAATTGCGAACCCGATGGCTGCCAGGTGAAGCGCTTCAATCCCGTCGCTCGATCCAAGCCCACCAGATTCTTGTTCTGATTCCATGTCCAATCGTAGCGGGCGGCATCATAGCGCACGGTGTCTGTCTCAAAAGCAGCCAGCTCCAGCAGGTCGTCTGATTTCATTAATACCACCGTGCGCAGGTGATCGTATTTCGCCATCACCGCAGTCACACGTTCGTTCCAGATGTTGATGACCATTTGGCCAGTAAGATTAGGATTCGCCTGAACAATCTCGTGCATGCTGAAGAATTTATGAGGTTCTGGTCTCAGGTATGATATCCCAACAAGTGATGACTTAGCGGGGCAGTTCGTTCGAATGACTTTGACGCTCCATGCAGTATTCTCAAGTAACAAGTTTTCTAAGTCAGAACGCGTGATACACCAACGAGCATTGGTAATATGAGCAAAAATCTCTCCCCATATTTGTTGATCAATATCAGTATCTATTTCAGATTTGGTAAAATGCAAAAAGAGCGCAAATTTTAGTTTATTTATGAAATCTTCTGGATACCTATCTCCGACATTTCTAGTCGAATAATCGAATGGAAAAATTTCTCTGTGGTTCACTTGTTTTTGATATAATAACGTTTTTGACGTCCTGCCCCACGATACTCAATTTGTCCTTCACTGAGTAAAATGCCAACTATAGACCATACTAGATAATTTCTATTTTTACCTTCGTAGTCGGAACTGAGTTCAAGTTCATTAACAATTTCAATATTCCTGGCTCCATCCTCTCCTCGTAAACGAATGTAATTTAAAACAGCTCGCTTAATTAAAATTAAACCTTTTGCGGCATCTAGTTTTGGGGTATGGGTGCTCATCTGAAAGTAATTTTTTAATATTAATAAATTATACTTAAGTTTCGAATCATTCAACTTCAAAATTATCACACAATATCACAGAACAGGGTCTGTCGCGGCCAGCCAAAAAACAGCACTCAGGTAGAGCCAGAGCAGACTGAAGGCGATATGCACGATGGTTTCAAAGCGTTTGCCGCGCCACAGTTCGGCGGAGTAGCCGAAGAATTGAAAGAGCAGGCGGATGCTCCATAAGATGGCCAGGCCCAGGCAGATGCGCTGTCCGAGCGGGGTGGTCAGCAACAGCTCTCCCGAGCACAGGCAAAGCAGCCCCATCAGCAGGACCGTCAGGGCAATGAAAAAGGTGTGCACGTAGAGGATCTCGCGTGTCACCCGTTCCAGTGCAGCGGTGGTGGTCTGCCAGCGGAAATAGCGTGGGAAGATCGTGTGGAGGAGGGCAAGTCCAATCAGTAGGGCACCGATAATGTTCAGGTGGAGGAGCATTGTAATTGATAGCTGATGACGAATGCATGGACGCGCCTGCGGCAAACGACGCGCCAACCGGCGGCAGCGAAGGTCTTTTGCCAGGTGGCTTCGGAGTGAAAGTGCAGGCAGCCGATGGAATAGACCAGCGCATTGCGCCAGTCGCGCAGGTGCTCGACGACAAACACGCTGGCACCGGGCTTGGCGACCAGCCTCAGTTCCTTAAACAGGGCGGCACGCTCGGCGTCGTCACGGATCTCGTGCGCTGCGAAGATGAGGCAAATCAGGTCGTAGGTATCTGCACCGACGGGGATGTGCGTCGTCTCAATCGGCGTGGTCCGCACGGGGGCGGGGTAGCGGGCGCGGGCGCGGCGGATGGAGGCTTCGGTGTGTTTGGCCGGATCGTAAAAGTCGTAGGTGTCGATCGCCGCATAGGGGAACTTTCGCTGCAGTGCGGAACTGGTCTCGTCGAAACCGGCATGGATGTTGGCGATGCGCTCCGGTGTCAGCGGTGGCCAGTAGTCGAAGGCATACAAGTCGCCGCAGTCGTAAACATACCAGGAGGCGATCAGGGAAAGGGCCACGGAGCATGCGCCGAGTGCCACGGCAAGTTGCACCCAAATGTGCCATGCCGCCGGCAGCAGCGGGTGGAGGGCGAGTGCCAGCACGGCCACCGCCAGCGCCGCCAGATAAAAGGGCCAGTTAAAGCGGACAATTTGACTGGTGCCCTTGCAGCGCATCTCAACTGCGCGGCTCCCTGCGGCCACGGCTCCATTGGTAGGGGATGTTTTCGGTGACAAAGGCGTTGGCCAGCAGCGGCTCCCCGCTCTCGATCCACTCGCGCAGCTGCGGCACGGTGGCAGCCTCAATCCTCACCGGGCGTGGTTGCCACTGCGAACGCTTGCCTTCGACGATGACGACTTCGCGCGGGTTGACGCTGAAGGTAAAGGGCATCGGCCCGGCAAAACCGCGCGCCTCCCGCCAGTCACTGAAGGGCGAGCCCGCCGGTAGCGGGATGGCATCCGGGTCATCGAGCCGCGCGACGATTTCCAAACCGGTGGTGGGTGAGGTGATCCGCGCACTTTGGCCGGAGATAAATTCGGCCTGCACTGTTATGGTCGAGTAATTGTAGTTGGTAAACAGGTTGCCCAGCAGGCGCATTTTCGGTTTATCTGTTTCCGAGCGCAAAATGTAGAGTCCGCGCAGCCGGCGGCCATTCTGCGAGCGGTAGCGCACGAAGATCCGGTAGCCTACCAGGAAAAAGTTGTTGCCCAGCCATTTGGGAAAACCACGGGGCCGCAGTTGCCGCGTCTGCACCATGGCGACCGCGAGGAAGGCATAGCGGTCCTGAAAGGTGTCCAGTTCCAGGCACTCGGGGATCAACGGTCGCAGCAGCTCAGCCCGGTAAGCATAGCTGAGCACCAGCGAGTAATCAAAATGCGCTGCGACCGGGAAGGGGTGCTGGCTAATTCGGTTCCACATGGCGGCTGCGGTGGGTCAGGATAAAGGCATTCCAATAGACCAGCGCACAAAAGAGAAGCGCAAAAATGATGTTCAGCGGCCCCCACAGCAGATGCTCCACCGCAAAGATGAATTCGAGGATGTTCATCACGAGCACCAGCAGGATCTGAAGTGAGGCGGACAGTTTGCGGCTGCGACCGCTCGCGATCCAGACGGCCAGGCACACTTCGCCCAGGCCGATCAGTGGAGTCAACCAGATGGCGGTGTCGGCTCCCAGAATTTCGCCGACGATGGCCGCATGCCGCGGCACCTGCCCCAGCACCTTGCAGTAGAGCCCCATCACCAGCCAGACGGCTGCCAATGCAAAGTCGATGAGACGCTGGATTTGTTTTCCTGGCATAGTTGCGGTGCAGGTAAATTTGATACCTGTCAGATGGCATTTTGCTAACTCACGTATTTCTGCACGATGGGGATGCGGCGCCCGATGCCGAAGGCGAGCGGGGTGGTCTTGAGGCCGGGGGCGGCTTGTTTGCGTTTGTATTCGTTGAGATCGACTTTGCGCACGACGTCGTCCACGACCGCCTGGTCGTAGCCTTTTTCGACAATCTCGGCGCGGGAGAGGCCTGCTTCGACGTAGAGGCGCAGGATGCCGTCCAGCACCGGGTAGGGCGGCAGGGAGTCCTCGTCTTTCTGATCGGGGCGCAGCTCGGCGGAGGGCGGCTTTTCGATGGTATTGACCGGGATGAGTTCGCGTCCGGCTGCGGTATTGATATGGCGGGCGAGGGCATAGACTTTCATTTTGGGCAGGTCGGAAATGACGGCGAGTCCGCCGCACATATCCCCGTAGAGCGTACTGTAGCCGACCGAAACCTCGCTCTTGTTGCCGGTGGTCAGCAGCAGGGCGCCGAACTTGTTGGACATCGCCATCAGCAGCAGGCCGCGGGCGCGGGCCTGGATGTTCTCCTCGGTCACATCAGCCGGGCGGTCACCAAACAGGGGGGCGAGGGCGGCTTCGGCTGCGGCTACAGTGGTGGCAATCGGGACTTCGTGATACCCGATCCCGAGATTCCCGGCCAGCGCGGCGGCATCGTCGCGGCTGTGCTGGCTGGAGATGGCGGAGGGCAAAGCGACGCCCATCACATTTTCCGGTCCGAAAGCCTCGACCGCGAGGGCACAGACCACAGCAGAGTCGATGCCGCCGGAGAGCCCGATGAGTGCCTGACGGAAGCCGCTTTTGTGGGCGTAGTCGCGCAGGCCCAGCACCAGTGCCGCCTGCGTGGCGGCATTGCCTTTCGGATTGAAGTGTTCGGAGACGTAGCCGACGGGATGATCCAGGTCGATGATGTGTTGCTCTTCATGGAAGGCAGCCAGCCCGGCGACCAGGCCATACTCATGATGCGCGGCCAGGCTGCCGCCGTCGAAGATCAGTTCGTCGTTGCCGCCGACGGCGTTGCAATACACCGCCGGGCAGCCGCAGCGTTCGGCGGCGTCCTGCACCAGCGGCTCGCGGGCCTCGTTCTTGCCCTCATGCCAGGGGCTGGCGGAGAGGTTGAGCAGCAGGTCGATTTTTTGCACGGCCAATTCGGCGACCGGATCCTGGCAATAGCGGCGGCTGGTGCGCAGCTCGGGATAGGTCCAGATGTCTTCACAGATAGTCAGGCCGATGCGCAGTCCTTTCCACTCGTGCACGGTCGGCCCCTCGGCGGGCTCAAAGTAGCGCTCTTCATCAAAAACGTCGTAACTGGGCAGCAGTGACTTGCGCGCAACACAGCGGATCCCGCCCGCTTCGCACCAGGCTGCGGCGTTGTAAAACGGTCGACCGGTGATGCAGGGGCCGCGGTCCTGCACGGTGCCGATGACTGCGGGCACCGCCCCGATTTGGCGGGCAATCGCATCAAGCGCATCTTCGGTATCGGCCACGAAACGCGACTTGAAGAGCAGGTCGCGCGGCGGGTAGCCGCAGACGGCGAGTTCCGGAAAGACCACCAGCTCCGCGCCGTCAGCGACGAGCATCCGGTAGGCGTTGAGGATGCGTTGCGAGTTGCCGGCGAGATCGCCGACGGTGGTGTTGATTTGGGCAATACCGATTTTCATAATTACGGGTGGTGCATCAGGGTGAATAGGAGCCAAACAGTTGTTCAATTTGGTGACTTGCAAAGAAGCGCTTTCGCAGGATACTGCAATAACGATGTGCGGCTGGCGATGCGGCCCGGTCTTTAAATCCGGGAATTGCTGAAATTACTTTCGCGTGCAGGCTACGACTCAAAAAATGCTGTGCAGTCCGCTTGTTTCCCGTTAACTCATCATTTTTCTCATGCTACAAAATTTCAAAATTCACGTGCTCATCTTTGTTGTGGCGGCAGGGCTGTCTCCGGCAACAGCCGCCGAGTTGCCGCCGGCAGCGTCCGGGCCGGCAGCTGCTGCTTCCGGGCCGCTCTTTCTGACGGTGCCGGATGTCATTGCGCGGGTAAAGGCGCAAAATTTGCAGCTACGGATTCAACAGGAGGGCGTGCAGCGGGCGCTGGAGCGGGTGTACCAGCGGCGGGCAGCACTGCTGCCGCAGTTCGGCCTGCGGGCGGAACAGATGCGCCGTCAAATTGCCCGCAACCAATTGACTGGTGGGGTGCTGGCCGGCACGGCTCCTTTTAACGCCTCCGCCGCGCGGATTGAGGGGCGTATGAGCTTGATCGACGCGCAGCGCTATGCCGACTACCGCATCTCCCGCCTCAGTCATACGATCGAAACGCTGGACTATCAAGTCGCCGTGCAGGAACTGCTCGATCAGGCCATCTTTTTGTATTTCACCCAGTTGCGCGACTTGCGCAGCATCGAAATTCTGGCAGGTAATTTAGAGCGTGAGCAGCAGTTGCTGGATCTGGCCCGGCAACAGTTTGATGCGGGAGTGGCGGTTAAGATTGACGTGACGCGTGCCGAGGTGCGGCTGGCGACGGTCAAGCGTTCGCTGATGGAAGCACAGACTGCGGCTGAGGATTCCGCGCTGCAACTCAAGAACCTGCTGGATATCGAGCTGGAGCAAGTGCTGCGGCTGGATCGTTCGCTGTTGGAATCGATCAAAACGCCCCCGGCTTTGAAGCGCTATGGCCAGTTGACCGAGTTGTCCGAAGCCAGGCCCGAAGTGAAAAGCCAGCAAACGCAACTGGAGCAAGCACTGCTGGCCAGGCGAGCCACCGGCTGGCAGCGGTTGCCCGCGCTGAGCTTGTTTGCGGACTGGGGCTACGATGCCAGCGAACTTTCCGATGATGACCAGGGCGAGGCCTGGATGCTTGGAGTCGAGCTGAGTCTGCCGATTTGGGAGGGTGGACGCATCGCTGCGGAGAGCCGTGAGGCACAGGCCGCCGTGCGCCAGAATGAACTTGCGCTGCGGGAGCTGAACAATGCGGTCGAGCGGGAGTTCAAGTTTGCGATGTTGCAGATGGACTCGCGCTACGCGCAGATTGAAATCGCGCGCGATGAGGTGCGCCTGGGCAAAGATGAGGTCGAACAGGCCCGCGAGCGCTACCATGAAGGATTGGCAGACAACCGCGAGTTGATCGACGCGCAGCAGCGTCTGGCCGATGCCGAAAACAGCCACCTGCGCGCCCTCTATCTGTATCGGCTCAGCCGGCTGGATTTTGCCCGCGCCATTGGTGCGGTCGAACGTGTTCTGGAATAAGCATGTCGCCGCACCCCGAACAATTGATTCTGGCTTCGGCCTCGCCGCGGCGCCGCGAACTGCTGGAGCGGTACGGCCTCCGCTTTGAGACCTGTCCGGCGGATGTGGTTGAGGCGAACAATCCGCAGCACGGCCCGGCTGCGATGGTGGCCACCAATGCCGCACTCAAAGCCGCCGCAGTGAGTACGCAGCATCCCGGTGCGCTGGTGCTGGGCTCCGACACCACGGTTGCACTGGGCGCAGAGGTGCTCAACAAGCCGGTTGACCTGGCCGCTGCCTACCGGATGTTGCGCCATCTCTCCGGCCGCAGCCATACCGTCTTTACCGCAGTGGCCCTGCATTGGCAGGCCGACAGCTTGCGGCTGGAATTTGTCGAACGCAGCGAGGTGCGGTTCAAAGCCTTTGATGATGCCGTGATCCGGCGTTATTTCGAGCAGGTCAATCCCCTGGATAAAGCCGGTGCTTATGGGATCCAGCAAGCACGCGAACTCATCATCGAATCAGTCGAAGGTTCCGTGGAAAACGTAATGGGCCTGCCGGTTCAGACGCTGCAACAAAAGCTGGTGGAGCTCGGATTCAATTTTAAAATCTAGTTGTAGGGGAGTGCTTCGATCCAGAGGTGGTTGCACACTCCGCTTAATGTTTTGCTGGAGTGGACTCTTTTACATTTTCCGCCAATCTATTTGTGATGCAATCGATCACGATCATTGGCGGCGGACTGGCGGGGCTCTCACTGGGCTGTGCGCTGCGGCGGCACGAGGTACCGGTGGTGGTGAAAGAAGCGGGCGACTATCCCCGTCACCGGGTGTGTGGGGAGTTCATTTCCGGGCTGCACCCGGCGACTTTGACCACGCTGGGGTTGGAAGGCTGTTTGTCGGATGCGGCAATACTGCAGGATGTGGCCTGGTATGATTCCCGGCGACAGTTGAGGACCGACCGGCTGCCCGTCGTGGCTCGGGGGCTTTCCCGCTGGGCGCTGGATCAGCGAATTGCCGATCAATTCCAGCGGTCGGGAGGTGTTTTGGAAACCGGGACACGCCTCAACCGGCAGGCAATGGCACCCGGCTGGGTGGACTGCGCCGGGCGGCGACCGGCGCAGTCCAGTCCCTGGCTGGGATTGAAATGCCATGTCCGAAATTTCCGGCAGGGCGCCGATCTGGAGATGCACATGAACCCGCAGGGCTACGTCGGGATCAGCCGTATCGAAAACGATGGTTTGAACCTCTGTGGCCTCTTTCGCAAGGCCGGGCTCAAGCCGGATCCGCAGCAGCCGCTGATTTTTGATTATCTGCAACACTGTGGTTTTGAAGCGTTACTGGAGCGGATTGACCGCACGAGCGTGGTTGCTGGGAGTGCGTGCTCGGTGGCCGGCATGTCTTACCAGCGCGGGGACGTGCCGGATGGACACACCCATTTGGGGGATGCGCAGGGGCTGATCCTGCCCTTTACCGGTAACGGTATGACGATGGCGTTCGAACATGCGGCCCTCGCGGTGGAGCCACTGCTGCAGTATGCCCGCGCCGAACTGACCTGGCCGGAATGTCAGCGGCAGATCGCCCGCCAGAGCCGCCGGGAATTTGGTCGTCGTTTGCGCGTCGCACGCGGCTTGCATCACCTGCTCACCTCGGAAAAGTTATTTAAGCTGACGGTGGGCTTGGCTAGCTCGCCCTTATTTCCTTTTCAAAGCTTTTACCACCTCACACGTTGAGCAGATGTCGAAACGAGAGCTGGAGCCTGAATTACTGGATCAATTGCCACCGGATGATCCGGTGGCCGGAAAAATCCATCGGGATATTCTGCGCTACAACCGGCTGCAGGGAAACTTCAGGTGGATGCGCCGCGTTTTGAGTGAGTCCTTGCGGGCCGGTGACCGTGTCCTCGAAATTGCGGCGGGAGAGGGCCGGCTCTTAGCGGCTTTGTCACAGGACGGATTGCTCGACCGCGCGGGCCGCGTGGCGGCCTTCGATGCGATTTGTCCCCGTCCGGATTGCTGCCCGGACGGGGTGGATTGGACGGTTTGCCGCGCGGAGGACTTTGTGGGCTATGGGAAATTTGACGTTATTCTGGTATGTCATTTCCTGCATCAGCTGCCGGATGCGGCGCTGCACCAGCTTGGCCGGCAGTTGGCCGGAGCGCGGCTCATCCTGGCGGCGGAGACCCGGCGGCATCCTCTCGCGGAGCTGCTGTGCCAGGCGAGCCGCCTGATCGGTTTCAGCGCCGAGGGTATCGGCGATGGCCTGAAAAGTATCCGGGCCGGATTCCGCGGAGAGGAATTGAAAGCACTGCTGGAACTGGAGGCAGCCCGCTGGCAGCTTACGGTGGAGGAAACTTTACTCGGGAGTTACCGTCTGGTGGCGCAGCAGCCCGGACAACCATAACTAATATGTATTTACGCTCTATCGCCAGCGCCCATCCGGACCAATTTTTCACCCAGCAAGCATGTTGGCGCATCTTGCAGGACTCGGAGGTTGCCCGGCAGTTGCGCCCCGGTGCACTCAAACTTGCCGAACGGATTATGCTGGGCAACAGCGGGATCGACGGGCGCTATTTTGCCGTGCCGCCGGGAGACGCCTTGTTTGGCGCATCCGCTTCCGAGTTGAACCATTGCTTCGAACGCGAAGCGCCCCGCCTCGCGGGTCAGGCTTTGCAGGACGCTCTTGAACGTGGCGGACTGGGTGCCCACGAGATCGACGCGTTATTAATTTGCACCTGCACCGGCTACCTCTGTCCGGGGCTGAGCAGCTACGTCGCCGAAAAGTCCGGTATGCGGAGCGATGCTTTTCTGCAGGACCTGGTGGGTCTGGGCTGTGGTGCGGCGATTCCGACGCTGCGTGCGGGGCAGGCACAGCTTGCGCTGCAGCCCGCTGCCAAAGTAGCGGTTGTGGCAGTCGAGGTGTGCAGTGCGGCTTTTTACATCGACGACGACCCCGGGGTCGTCGTCAGCGCCTGTCTTTTTGGTGATGCTGCCTGCGCCGCGATTTTTGAGAATACGGCTGCACCCGGCAGTTGTCGTTTCGACCGCTTTGATACCCTGCACAGGCCCGAAGACCGTGAACTGTTGCGCTTCACCTCGCGCGAGGGGAAACTCCGGAATATCCTTTCGCCGACGGTGCCGGCAGTCGCCGCCGGGGCCGTCGAACAGTTGTGTCGCCGGGCCGGACTGGGGGACGCTGCAACAGTAGTGCCGCATCCCGGCGGGCGTGACGTCCTGCAAGCATTGGAAGCGGCCTTACCGTATCCCTGTGCGCCCGAAGCCGCAGAGATCCTGCGGCGCTACGGCAATGTCAGCAGCCCCAGCGTGCTGCTGGTGCTGGAGGCAATACTGCGTGATCCGCAGCGCACCGGCGAATTTTGGCTGACGTCCTTTGGGGCCGGCTTCAGCTGCCACAGTTGCCGCGTCGTCAGGTGACCGGAGGCCGCAGTCAGGATATTTCATGGAACGATCAGTTCGACTTGCTACAAGTGATTGAGTCAGCCATCTTTAACATGAGGAACGAGGTTCTTCGCTATTTTTAATGGTTAGGACACTCAGTGCTCTGACTTTTAACTTCTCTCCGATTTTCATTGATCCACTAAAAATCACGAAGAACCACTCAAAGTGGCGCAGGCGCTTGGCAAGGAACTGGTCATTGAGTTGCGGGAGCCAGCGTTAAGGCAGAATATTAAGGATATTGGCAGATTTTTCGATCCCTGATTGGCAGCCGGCCACGGGTGGCTATCGGGCTGCATGCAGTCATTTTTTCGGAATCTAATAATCCGGCTTCTTCAGAGACCGGGGTCGCGCAGGTAAACGTGGTAGCCGCAGTGGTAGTCGTCCGGCACACCGGCCTGACCATCGTCCTGCTCGTCCGAGCCCTCGAAGTTTCCCCGTTCGATGATGAGGAAGTCGTAGCCCTGGTAGGAACGGACTTCCATTTTTACGGCTTGTCCGTCGCTGATGCCGACCAGCCAGTCACCGGTCCAAAAATAGTTGCCGCGGTAGAATTTTGACCACGAGACTTCTCCGTCCTTTTTGATGGTGAAGCTGTCTTTGTAGGGTTTTCCCAGCAGCGGGGGATTTTTGATTCGTGCTTCGAGCCAGGTGGTAATTCTCTCGTCGATTTCGCCCGGATGATTCGGCCCGGGATAGACCGCCCAGATCCATTTTCCAATGACGGCATCGTTCGGGGTAAACGTTCCATCGTAAACGAACATGTCCGATGGCTTGCCGCTTTTATGGGAGGCAAGCGTTGTTTTTGGGACCCGTTTGACGAATTCTTGACCGTCGGGAACTTCGAGAATGATGGAACCCATGCGCCAACGAATCGTGGCCGCTCCTTTTTTCATCACTGCGCCCGTGCCGGGGTCGGTCAGTTGATTCGGAATTGCAGCGAAAGCCTTTTTGAGAAATGGAACCGCATAGTTCTTCACCTCGGGTCGCGCCTCCTTCATCAGTTGACTGAGGACAAGTGAGGTGGTGTAGGAGGACGCGTCAATTTTGAATGAAGCGGTCGCATC
>Ga0100390_10001467_pt1 | contig 20834 bp, 21 predicted proteins | sample CryGeymeta201514_FD_81540 | JGI IMG/M metagenome (GOLD analysis project Ga0100390, IMG submission 81540) | Groundwater microbial communities from Crystal Geyser aquifers in Utah, USA - Crystal Geyser metaG 2015-14 | ecosystem: Environmental > Aquatic > Deep subsurface > Groundwater | place... | reverse complement strand
TGTTAATGGGTTTTGGAGATATTGTAGCGAGACCTGTCAGGGTTATTAAACGCAGAATTACGACTTGAAGGCTTATTGCTTGAGGCTGTTAAAGCTGCCGCCTTAGCGGCTTAGTTCAACAGTTTTATATACCGTTTTATGGTGTTTACTGCTAAAGATAAATCCCTCGCCACTTCACTGATACTGAAAATCTGTCCTGTTCTGGCACACAAAAGTTTTTGGGCAACGATAAAGTTATCTATATTTGCTATCTGCCCTACATCAAGGACATCCCTTTCGATATACGTTTTACGATAGTCCTTTAACCACTTAATCTTGTCTTCCTTTGTTTCCCTCATCCATATAGGCGGGTATCCTCCCCAAAGCTGGTGCTCATTTCTGACATTCATTGTATTACGGGTTGTCTCAGTGGACAAAATATTAAACGATTTCAGATTGTTATCTGTTATTGTTTTCCCCCCCCAGACCCGTGTTAAAAAAGGCGTATCACCACTCCCGATTACTTCGGAAAGGGAAAAGGGATATAGATTGAATAACGCTACCCTGCCTGCCAGGGTCTCTTTTATATTCTTCATCAAGAGTATCTGTGATGAGCCTGTCAGGATATATGCCCTTTTTATCCTCTGTTTTTTCTGTTTGTCTACAACATATTTTAAGGGGTCAAACAATGCAGGTATCTTCTGCACCTCGTCAAGGATAATTAAGGGTGTATCAAGAGATTCCAGAATCTCAATTGCTGATTTTTGAAATCTCAGTCGCTCATCAGGGTCGTCAAATGATATATATGAAAACGGCGTGCCTAAAAGTCCTGGCAGGATGCTCTCGCACAAGGTTGTCTTGCCTGTCTGCCTTGCCCCTGTTAAAACGACTATATGCTCTTTTGTTAATCTTTGCAGTAAAACATCTGTAATGCTTCTTTTTATGAAATTCATACAAACATATTATCAATATTATTGCAATTTTACAAGGCTATTTTGCAAAGCTATTTCTTCTACTTCCAGTTAACCTGTCAGTAAGATAAAGAGTCTGAAAATTTAAGTTGGTGTATAATATTATTTATGCTTCTTGTTGGGCTGACCGGGAATTACGGGATGGGGAAGAGCACGGTTCTTCATATGTTCAAGAAGTTCAAAGTGATTACAATCGATGCAGATGGAATTGTTGAATTACTGCTTATAGAAAAGGATGTCCTCAAAAAAATCAGAGGACTTTTAGGTGAAAATGTATTTTATAAGAACGGTTGTCTAAACAAAAAAAAAGTTGCAGATTTAGTATTTAAAGATGATGTATTAAGACATGCTCTTGAAGATATACTTCATCCACTCGTATTTAAAAGGATAAAAATTTATTTAGATAAAATAAATAATAAGGATAAGGTTATAATAATTGCTGTGCCCTTGCTTTATGAAAGAGGATATGAAGACAGGTTTGACAGGACAATTACAGTATATTCAAAAGAGGAGACTGCTTTAAACCGTCTTGAAAAAGATGGGATTACAAGGAAAGAAGCACTTCTCAGGTTGAAGGCTCAGCTTCCGATAAATGAGAAGATCAAACGGTCTGATTTTGTAATAGACAACAACGGCACAATTGAAGAAACAATGGAACAAGTTAAGATAATCTGTAAAAAACTTCTTAAAGAGGCAGAAAATGGAGATAATCAGAGGGCTCGAAGCCTTAAACAAGAGTTATCCTAATACAGTTTTAACTATAGGCAATTTTGACGGTGTCCATCTCGGTCATCAGAAAATAATCCTCGAAGTATTAAAAAGGGCTGAAGAGATTAAAGGGACATCAATGGCTGTCACATTCGAGCCCCACCCGATGAAGGTTCTTGCCCCTGAGAGAAAGATAAGGATACTTACAACACTTGAGGAAAAGGCAAAGTTGATTGAGAAAATCGGTATAAATGTCTTGCTCTGCATAAACTTTAATAAAGAGTTTGCTAACCTCCTTCCTGATGATTTTATTGAGGATGTGCTTGTAAAAAAAATAAATGCAAAAGAGATAATTGTAGGCACTAATTATGCCTTTGGAAAGAATAAAAAAGGTACAGTAGAACTATTGAGGAGGAGAGGGGAAAAATATGGATTTAGGGTCAAGGCAGTAAGGAATGTCAGGATTGATGGAAATATTGTTAGCAGTAGTAGTATTAGAAGCCTGCTCTTGAAAGGAGCTGTCTATGAGACCTCAATCTTCCTTGGAAGAGCTTACTCAATAGAGGGAAGCGTGATAAAAGGGAAAGGCAGAGGTAAAAACCTTTTAAATGTACCCACTGCAAATATAACAACCCCTCTTGAAATTGCACCAAAGGAAGGTGTATATGCTGTCAGGGTAGGTTTTAATAACAGTATCTATGAAGGGGTTGCGAATATCGGTAAAAACCCAACATTTGGTAACACTGAAGTAAGTTATGAGGTACATTTATTCAACTTTTCCAGTAACCTTCTCAGACAGGATATAAGAATCTATTTTATAGACAGGTTAAGGGGCGAACGACTTTTCCCTGACTTTCTCAGTCTCGAGAAACATATAAGAAACGATATCGAACGTGCTAAGGAAATTCTGAGCACGAAACACCCTAAACTGATATAAGGTGGAGATGAGAGTTACAAAAGGCACGAATGCAGGCTATAGCAAGCCAAAGAGACTATCCTTTCTACGGAGTGGAAAAAGAATCCCATAGATGGAAGATCATTGAAAGGGGAGCCGTGCATCAAATGGTCAAGCTCATACAGACCTGCAACTGGAAGAGTCTGGCTGGTAAAATGGATGGATATGATAGAAAAACCTCAGAAGATAGATAGTAGTGTAAGACCTGAGTAGTTGAAGTTATTACAAAAGTTTTTTGTAGTAGCCGCAGGCTTTAGCCTGCGAGTATTGCTATAATAAAGGAACTTTATAACCTGCCTGCCTGCCTGCCTGAAATGTTCATCAAAAGTGAGTCCCTGTTTTATCCCGAATTCATCCATTACAATAAATGAAAAACAATCAACCATCCCCCACGACTTATCAGAACGCTTTTTGTAAAGTGAAAGGGCTTTTTCACAGCAATTCTCGGTGAGATTGAAGACCCTTGAGATTGCTTCGCCCCGCTCGCAATGACAAGACAAGTTTTCGTAATCTGTCATTGCGAAGGGCCTTATCCTGAAGCAATCTCGTCTCTTTTTCACCGAGAATTACTGAAGCGACCCCTATGTCATTTACATTCTTTGTGGTAGAATAGAGGTGAGTGGGAAAGGTTTATAAAGACAAGAAATCGAAAGGCTGTGCCCTCTGTAAACCACACAAGCACGGATGGGCACCGAAGAAAAAGCCGAAGGTTGTTTCGTATGAGAAAGAAATGGACAGAGAAATAAAACATACAACAGGCCGCTCTGATATAATAAGTGTAACGTATAGTGTTTTATCCGCAACGCCTCCGGCCTTACGGATAAAACACTATACGTTACATTGTCATTGCGAGCGACCAACGGGAGCGTGGCAAACTGACCGCGAAGCAGTCATCCTGAGGGCAACGCCCGAGAAGGATCTCATTGAGATTCTTCGCTCCGCTCAGAATGACAAAGGGCTCACCAATAACCCTGGAAATCATAACTCCCCTTTCTCCCCTCTTATCTTAAGAGGGGATGCCGAAGGCAGGGGCGTTATCTCTTGACTATTGACTACTGACTGATGACTATTGACTGTTTTATTGCCCTTTCCTTGTATGACATGTCAGACAGGACGTGCCGGAAGGCGTACTGCCCGCAATCACTTTGTCATAATCCCATCTCAGTATATCAGGATTTTGGCTTGCATGCGCCCTGTGGCATGAAAGGCACATAATTATGCTGTTCATATCCACGACCTCCTCTCCACCTGTTGGTCTGCTGTAGGCAACTGGTGCCTCAAGGCTATATCTCACGTAACCCTGATACTCAGAGCCTGCAAAGCCGCCGTGTACAGTGCTGAATGCGATGTCAGAAGGATGCCTGAGCCATAAAGAATTATAAACCTGACCAACCTCCCTGCTGCCGCCGAGATTTGCATGTGGATGAAACCTGGCATGACATTCACCACAGAGGTAACTTATAGTATCCATAGAGCTATGATTCATATCACCTCTATAACCGTTATGATTATCAATTGTTGCCAGATATTCCCAGTCTTTATGCTCCTTTCCGGTTATGCCGTAGAGAAAGCGATAACTTTTGCCCACTGTTGAGCCATCAATCTCACTGTCATCTGTATGGTGTGCGCCATAAATGGATTTATACGGGTCCTCTATAGTCCTGTCTCCGTGGCAGCCCCATGTCCCGGCACAGGTGAGCTGTCGCTGGCCTGGCCAATCCGCGGGCCCTATTCCACCGGGAATTATAACGCTTCGTATAAAACCAGGCGGCACATCCATAGGTGGATTCTCCTGAAGGGAGATTTCCGCTACATTATGACCTCTGGAATAATCAGGATTATAACCATCTGCAACATAATAGAAATTTCCACCGGCAAGGTCTCCGTTTTGCATATGGTGGAGTACCTGTGGAATCCTTGCCTTTCCGATGGTTATGATATTCTCGGTTCCATAAGGTGCCTGACCGTGGCAGCCAATGCAGCCGCCCTCTGTAAGGGCAGGAAAAGGCCCGGCGCGACCGCCGTATGTCATTTCCCTACCCTCATAACTATAATGCATACTATGGCAATCCTTGCACTTGCCTTTTACACGAGCATCAACCATATAGGGAAAGCATAGAGCATAGAGCATAGAGCATAGAGTAAAAAGCACTAATCCACCTACCCCCCCCTTTTTGACCCCTCTGTGTCCCCCCTTGGTAAGGGGGGAATAGGGAGGTAAGAGGAGATTAATGAATAAAGTTCTTTTCATCTTGGCTCTTGGCTCATGGCTCTTTGCTCTACGCTCTCTGCTCATAGCTCATAGCTCTTTGCTCATTATTATTCGCCTTTGCCGGTATGACATATAAAACAACCGCCCTTCCCTTCCTCTCCAGCAACAATGGCATCATAATCCCATCTCAACATAGATGCAAAAGGACTTGAGTGTGCAACATGGCATGAGAGACAGATGACAATATCTTTGCCCGGATTAACCTCATCGCTCGGTAATCCCGGGATTTTTTCTCTGCCTACCGGGGCATCGAGGCTGTAAGTCCTTAAGTCAGGTCTATCAGGTGGGGGAGGAAAATCAGGGTTATAATTCGTATACTCACCACCCTTTGGCAGGACAATATCTGTGGGATGTCTGAACCACGGCCTTTCCTTTCCTGTTTTATCCTTGCTGTGAAAATAACCATGGCAGCTTGCACAGAGAATATCAATGGATGGAGAATATTCGTTATGTTTCTTTGAAGAACTGTTCTGATTCCATTCATCATCCTCAAGACCCACAACACCTTTTACCTTATTTGTATTTTTTAAAAATCTATAGCTCCTGGCAGTTGTGCTGCCGTCTATATCGCTATCATCTGCATGATGGGTTCCCATAATTGAATCAAAGGGATCTTCCACATTTCTGTTGCCGTGACAGCCGTTAGAACCTGCACATGCAAAAGGTTTTTCAGGATTATATCCCCTTGCAGAGGGATCGGATATCCTGTCATATCCTGGGGGGGCTCCTCTGAATTTTGTATCCACTGAAGTAACACCATCCACATTATGCCCCTTCCTATCACCAAAATCCTTCGCCACATAATAGAAATTGCCGCCCGCCAGAGGTTTGACCGGCTTTACGGTGTTGTTGACCACAGGCACCCTCGCACCACCTAAAATTTTTATGGTATCCCTGTCAGAATTTGAGTGGCAATTTACACAGAGGACATTTTTCAAGACATACTGAGGCTTACCAGGTTCAACTTCCTCCGTCATCCCCGGGTAAAGACCGTGACAGACTTCACAATCTCCGGAGACTGTAGCAGAGCTATTTTTTGAAGGCTGTAGGATAAATAGAATACACAGGGAAAGGATAATAACTAATGAACTACCCCGCAACAAGCTGCGAGGTATCGAATACTGAACAATAGGTAACAAATTTGTCATTCCGCACTTGCCTGCCCTCGACTCCGATCGGGGGATGCGGAATCCAGTTTGTCTTTTTTTCCTGGATTCCTGCTGGAGTTTACCCCGTACTACGATACGGGGCAGGAATGACAAGGAAAACCTCGATACAGAACTTCGGGGAATTCTTTTGATTAAAGTTATCTGTCTTTTCATTATTATTTAATATAGCATAAATAATGCCAGAATATAGCATAAATAATGCCAGCATCAACGACAATTAATGACAATTGACCAGGCAGGTTTTCCTGGCATTTATTCGATTAGACAATTTTCAACGTGAAGAAATAATTATATTTTGGAAGCGGGGTTAGAAAACCCCGCCTGCTTACTGGTCCATATCATTATGCATATTATTTGCACTCCTTAATAAAAGAATCGCTCAATTTACGTCTTACTTCTTACGTCTTACTTCTTTTTCTTATATGCATGACAATGTGTGCATAGTTCAAAGGCTGTTTTTGCCTCATACCTGAAGAGCTTTATATAATCAGAGCTGTGTGGATTATGGCAGCTTGCACATGAAAGCTCACCATATCTGGACATCGGGTCTTTTCTACCTTTAAGTGGATGGCCTACTTGTGAAAAACCACCTGCTGCATGTGGAGCTTTGCCAATCCTCGGATGGCACAGCAGGCATTCATCGGTTGTCGGATTATAAAGCAGTGCTACATACGGAGAGGCATGGGGGTCATGACACACATTGCACATGCCTGATGCTACAGGAGGATGAGGATTTTTCCTGTCAAATTCTCCCCTATCATGGCAGTTAAAACAGAGTTCTGGAGACTTAGCAAGAAGGAGCTTTTCCACATCGCCCTGATGCGGTTCATGACAGCTCATGCACATGCCTGATGCAACAGGTGAATGATTATATTTATTCTTAAAATCAGAACCGTCGTGGCACATATAACATACATCAGGGGTGGGTTTTAAAAGCAATTTCTGTGCGTCTGAGGAGTGCGGTTCATGGCAGTTCAGGCACAATCCCGTTGCCACAGGTGAGTGATGTTTCTTCTTTGCCTCTGAAATATACTTCTCCTTCTTATGACATAGAAAACATTCCTCTGGCATCTCTGCAAGGAGAAGTTTCTTTACCTCGCTGCTGTGGGCATCATGACATCCCATACATTTTCCCTCTGCTACCGGAGGATGCTTGGATTTTCTTATAAAATCCGAATTGGCATGACACATAAAACACTCATCAGGCATAGGGGCAAGCAGTAGCGCCTTGGTATCTGAGGTATGGACATTATGGCATGATAAACATTCCCCCTTTGCCACAGGTGGGTGCTCCACTTTATTAGTAAATTTAGATTTATCGTGACAACCCCAGCAAAGTTCGACTCCTCTTGCAAATAAATATTTAGGAAACTTCTCTTTTGTTCCTGTAATATGGGCGTAAGTATGACATTTAACACAACCTACAGGATGAATATACTTTCCTGCAGCCTTGTCCTTGTGACATCGCATACAATCAGGGAACTGCTGGGAAAAAGAGATATCAGGGACTAAAAAAACAGAAACAGCCGCAAAAAAAACAAAGACAAGAAAAAGATAGGCTTTTGTGTTTCTAAAGCTTTTAATCATCTATCACCTGAAAGTAAAATTGTAACTTACTAATAAAACCATAAGTAAAACCACATCCTTCTAATGCTAATGATTTCTGTCATTGCGGCTTGTCCGCAATCCTTCTTTCAGAAAGATTCCCGTCAAGCGGGAATGACATACAATGTGGCCTTACTTATGCACTCTTTAGTAAATTATCAAAAATAAATTGATTAAGTCAATCTCCATTTTTCAATTTTCACCCTCCCCAACCCCTCCCCTCTGCCTCTTAAAAGTGTAACGAGTATTGAAAGAAGCATCTTGAATGTGTAATAAAAATCGCTAAATTTAAGTCATAATCTCTTTTCATAAATCCTGTATTTTTTATACAATCTTCCCCCTATCATCTCAACAATCCTCTGGACAGGGATATTGTCCTCGAGTATCCATGAAAATTCAACTCGTTTATAGCCGCCTTTTTTAACCCCTTTGAACCCTTCCCTAAAGAGGAGGGCATCAATGCCTTTATTCCTGTATTCTGCCTTAATGCCGAGGAGAAGCAACCTGAGGTCTTTTATCTTTTTTGAATAATAGAATGCTTTTGCAATGCTTATTGGACTGACTTTACCCTTCATATATCTAAGGACAAAGTTAAAATCTGGTAATAATCCCATAAAGCCAACCGGCTCTTTGTCCTTTTCAGCAATTAGTGTAAGCTCGGGCACTGCAATTGTTTTCAGCCTTTTTCCAAGATAAGTAAGCTCTTCATTTGTAAGCGGTATAAACCCCCAGTTTTTTCCCCATGCTGAATTATATACATCCTTGAATATATTCATCTCATCATCAAATTTCTTTTTGTTCACAGGTCTGACATTTATCCCGTTTTTTACTGCTATTTCAGCAACCCTTAGGATTTTTTCCGGAAGCTCTTCAGTAACATCATATATATAAGCATAAAGGTCTTTTGATTTTGTCATACCATAATTTTCCATAAGGTCATTGTAGTAAGAAGGATTGTAAGGTGTCATAAGCATAGGAGGACTGTTAAACCCTTCTATCAGAAAGCCGCATTCCTCATTGGTCGAGAAATTCATCGGCCCGCGTATTATATCCATACCTTCTTTCCGAAGAATTTCTGAAACCTTATCAAGAAGGGCTGAAGCAACTCCCTGATTATTAGAGGATTCAAAGAAACCGAAGAAGCCTGCCCTTTCATTATGAAATTCGATATGCCTCTGATTAATGATAGAGATTATCCCCCCTGCGAGTTTGCCTTCTTCTTTTGCAAGAAAGTATCTTGCAGTTGCATGCAGGAAGAATGGATTTTTGTCAGAAAACTGTTCCTGCATCTCAGTAATAAGGGGAGGAACATAGAATGGATCTTTTGAATAAAGAGAAAGAGGTAGTTTTATGAAGTCATTGAGGTCCTTTTTAGACTTAACCTCAAGGACTTCTATCATCCTATAATGCCTAACTTCCTGCCAACCTTCTCAAATGCCTTAAGTACAATATCGAGATGCTCATCTGTATGGGTAGCCATGTAACTTGTCCTTATAAGTGCTCTACCATTTGGCACTGCAGGGCTTACAGCTACGTTTGCGAATACACCTTCCTCCTGAAGCATCATTGCCATAATAAATGCCTTCTCATCCTCGCCAACTACTATGGGTATTATTGGTGTCTGACTGGGTCCCACCTCAAAGCCGAGATCTTTGAAGCCTTTAAGCATCTTCCTGGTATTTTTCCATAACGTTTCTCTTCGCTCGGGTTCATTTTCGATGATGTCTACAGCAGCACTAACAGAGGCAACAGATGCCGGCGGCGGACTTGCGCTGAAGATTAAAGACCTTGCAGAGTGTTTTATGTAATGGATTACATCTGCTGACCCTGAGATGAAGCCTCCAATAGAGGCAAGGGATTTACTATATGTGCCCATTATGAGATCAACCTCATCTTCAAGACCAAAGTGCTCTGCTGTGCCCCGGCCTGTCTTTCCAAGTACACCTATGCTGTGCGCATCATCAACCATTGTCCTTGCGCCATATTTTTTTGCAAGCGCGACAATTTCAGGAAGGTTTGCTATATCTCCCTCCATACTGAATACGCCGTCAACAACTATTAGTTTGTCTTTGTCTTCGTATTCTGTGAGTAACCGCTCGAGATCGGCCATATCATTATGTTTGAACTTCTTTACTTCTCCAAAAGATAATCTGCAGCCGTCTATAATGCTTGCATGATCCATCTTGTCGATTATTACAACATCATCCTTGCCGACAAGGGCTGAGATCACACCTAAATTTACCTGAAAGCCTGTCGAAAAAATAAGCGCAGCCTCTTTCCTTATGAAACCGGCGAGTTTCTCCTCGAGTTTGACATGTATGTCGAGGGTGCCGTTTAGAAATCTTGATCCCGCGCAACCAGTACCATATTTTTTTATGGCCTCTATCGCAGCTTCCTTGACCTTTGGGTGGTTTGTCAGCCCAAGATAGTTGTTTGAGCCTACCATTATCATCTTCCGGCCATTCATTATAATCTCAGGGTCCTGGGCACTTTCGATAACCCTGAAATAAGGATATAGCCCATGAGATATAAGTGATTTAGCCTTATCAAACCTGAAACACTTATCAAATATGTCTGTTGACTTTTTTACAGCCATCTCTGAATCCTGTACCAATCTGCTGTCCATTTTATCCCTTCCTTTATTCCAACCTTTGGTATAAAGCCGATTTCTTTTTTTGCCTTTTCGGAGTCACATATCCAGTGAGAATAAGCAAGTTCCCTCATCTTATCCCTGTTGATGATCCCATGTTTATTTGTTCTCTCCCCTATAAACGAGCAAAATGGCATAATAAACTTAGGTAATCTGAGGCGCATTACCTTTGTATTAAGTGCAGAGGATATTTCATTAGCTATCTCGTCATTTGTGTAAAGTTTATTGTCCGATAAAAAATATATCTTACCCTCAGCCTCCCTGCTTTCTGCAGAAAGTATTATACCCTGAATCAGGTCATCAACATAAAGCAATGAATAATAACATTTTCCCCAGTCAAGGAAAATACCTTTTTTAAGCATCTTGAAAAATATAAGTAGATCTTTATCCCTTGGCCCATATACAGCAGGTGGCCTAAGAATGGTAAAGGGTATTAAGTCTTTATATTTCAAAACTGCCTTCTCACCTTCAAGTTTGCTTCTGCCATAGTTTGAGACAGGCGATGGACTCGAATCCTCTTGTAGAGGGGTCCCATTTGTGCTCGGGCCTGCTGCAGATAGGCTGCTTAGATATACAAATCTTTTCAGCTTTGAATTTTTTTCCGCAACAGCCTTTATCAAGTTTTCAGTTCCTTTTGTATTGATATGGAAAAATTCATCTGCTGATCTTGCCTTTGTGAGCCCTGCGAGGTGGAAAATATAGTCATAATCACTAACCACATCGAGAAGAGATTGCACATTTGTGCAGTCACCTGAAATGAGTTTTATATCAAGGTTCTCAATCCATTTAAGGTTAGAGGTCTTTCTTACCAGACAGGTAACCTCGTAACCTCTCTTGATGAGTTCCTCACATAGGTGGCTTCCTATAAAGCCTGTAGATCCTGTTACCAGAGCCTTCATAAGGTAGCAATATTTTGGGCAATGAATATGCTAAGAGTCAAGCCCAAATTAAAGGCTCATGGACTCGAGCCTTGCTATTCGCTCCTCTATAGGTGGATGTGTACTGAAGAGTTTCACTATCCCCCCCCCTGATAATGGGTTGACTATAAACATATGGGATGTTGCAGGGTTGGCATTCATTGGAATCTTCTGGGATGCCATGTTAAGTTTTTTGAGTGCCTCTGAAAGATATCGTGGGTTTCCCGCAATTTTTGCACCGCCTTCATCTGCGGCATATTCCCTTGACCTTGAGATAGCCATTTGAACAATCAGAGCAGCAATTGGACCTACGATCATCATGATAATAGCTGCTATAGGACTTCCTCCTTCGTCGTCATCTCCACGGTGGCCACCAAAAAGCAGTGTCCACTGTGCCATTTGAGCAAGGAAACTTATTGCACCTGCGATTGTTGCAGCAATTGTACTTATAAGGATGTCTCTATGTTTGACATGCGAAAGCTCATGGCCTATCACACCCTGTAACTCTTCTTGACTAAGGATGCGCATAATACCTGTTGTAACAGCAACAGCGGCATGTTGCGGATTCCTGCCTGTTGCAAATGCATTGGGTTGGTCCTGATTTATCAAATAAACCCTGGGCATGGGTATCTCTGCTTTTTGTGCAAGTCTTCTCACTATCCTGTAAAGATCAGGGGCTTCTGACTCTGTGACTTCTTTTGCTCTATACATCTTGAGCACAATTTTATCACTGAACCAGTAAGCAAAGAGGTTCATCCCTAATGCAAAGATAAACGCTATGGTCATCCCCTGCTTTCCGCCCATAGCAGCTCCCGCCCAGATAAGTATAAGGGTCAAGGTTACAAGCAGAAACAGTGTTTTAATATTATTCATATGGTTTTTACCTCCATCTGTCTTAGTTTATTTATGATATCTTAAATTTCGGATTGTTTCAAGGCGATACTCAAGCACTACCATATGCATGAAGTCCTGAGAGCAATAAGTTTACCCCGAGATAGGTAAATATCACAGCCACGAAACCAATTACAGCGACCATTGCTGCCTTTTTCCCCCTCCATCCTCTTATCATTCGACTATGCAGATAAAAGGCATAGATCAACCATGTTATTAATGACCAGGTCTCTTTCGGATCCCAGCTCCAGTAAACACCCCATGCCTGGTCGGCCCATATAGCGCCGAAGATAAGGCCGCCTAGTGTAAATACAGGAAAACCGATAGCGATACTCTTATAAGTCATTTCATCCAGGCTTTCGGGAGTAATGTTGAATTTTTCTATAACTGTTTTAAGTATTAAACCGTACCTCCAGATAATAAATATAATGACTGTCATAGATATCCAGCTCAGTATTTTAATGAAGACTGATGGATTGAAAAATGAAGATTTGAACATATAGCTTTTTATAAATACTTCAGGTTTAACCAAAACCTTAAATGTAAGGAAATCAATACCCATTGCAGTTAAAACAACTACAAATATGCCGAGTGTAATTGTCCAGAATATGTATGATACCTCGTTTCTCTTCTCGGTTTTTATAATAAGGTACATGAGTCCTGTACTGAACGATAGTGCAAAAGCAGAATAAGCTATAAAACTCATCATCACATGGGCGAGCAGCCAGTTGCTCTGAAGCGCAGGGACAAGCGGCTGGATTTCCTTTGACATGCCGGATATATCTATAAAGGCTAATGCAAGACCTGCAACAGGTGTGACAAATGCACCGAATGAACGGTTTCTAAATTTAAACTCGATTATCAGATATCCCAATATCAGGCACCACACAAAAAATATAAGTGATTCATAGAGATTTGTGAGAGGAGCCGACCTTAAAAAGCCCATCCCGCTTAAATCTGCAAATTCCTTCCATCTTAATATGATTGCTAATGTTTGTGATACAAATCCTACAATTGTTACCGTTGTTGCAGTTATCCCGATCTGTGTTTTCTTGAAAGCAAGATATGTAATATAGATTATCATGGCCAGGATGTAAGCCATGGTTGATAATCCGAAGAAAAAGGAACTGTTCATCTAATTTCCTCCTTCATATTTTTTGATGAGGGAAATTATCCTGTCTACTTTTTTCTCAAATGCAGCCCTATTTTTATTAGAGGTTGCCCCGACAACTACCCTCGTATTATTCTTTTCTTCGACGATCCTGACCCAAATTCTCCTGTGGCTCATAAAAAAGGCCGTAAAAAGTCCGATTGATATTGTAATACAACCGAGATATACTATCCAAACACCGGGGTCTTTTCTCACCTGCAGTCCTGTAAACTCAACCCCCCAGTAATCAACGAATTCTACCATTGGGCCTTCGGGCAGCTGCCATGTCTCCGGATGCCTTTTTAGTATCCATCCTGAATACTTACGTTTTCCAGATTCTGAAAAGTCAATATAAACTGCGGGATTATTCATCTGATTTGCATATGTAAATACATGGCCATTCTCATCGATTTTTAAAGCCGGACTGAAGTCAATAATCTTTCCTGAGATATTGGTACCGGGTATCTGAAATGTATCTCCCAATCTCAGATTGAGGTCAGAGGTTTTTCCATCGCTGGAGATTACCCTGAATATAAAGATGCCCCTCACAAGTCTGTCAGAGATTAAACCATAATTTGACTGATAAAATGTTATGCCTTCATATGTCAGAGGATCATTGACTGTTATGGATTTTTTCATAACTACATTGCCATTTTTTATGACTGTAAGCCAGCTTTTGTATTCCTTTGGCATGTCTGATTCACCATAAAATTCAACGTCAAAATTATCGCATCTAATATCAAAACCTAAAGGTTTTACCTCGTTTCTATCTGAGTAAGCTGCATCTGAAAGAGAACCTTCTGGAAGATTCAGATGCCCCTTAAAGCCGAAGAATACTCCTATAACTGCACCGAGCAGTATTAAAAGTATACTGAAATGAGTAACATATATACCGAGCCTGCTGTAATTTCCTTTCTGTGAAAAAAACTGATAACCTCTCTCTTCTTTTGACTCTGTATAGTTATAGTTAAACCTTACACTCTTTAATGCAGTTGTAACAGCATCTTTAACTTTATCAGGTTTTCCCTTTAATATCACCTCTCTATTTATGATAAATTTATTTAGTTTTTCTTCTGTCATCGGGCCGATTGGTTCCCTGACCAGCTTCCATATCCTTGGCAGCCTATCAAGGGAACAGATGACAATATTAGCTGAAAACAGGATTAACAGGGCAATAAACCACCATGAATGATACATATCCATAAACCCGAGCTTGTCAAATATATTGAATATCCATGGGGCAAGAGATTCACCAAATAGTCTGGTTAATATCTGAATATTCTTAGCGGATTCAGCCCGTTGCTCTAAAATCGTTCCGACAATTGATGTAAGGGAGATTAAAGCAAAAATGACAATCGCAAGCTTCACAGAGGCAAAGGAGTCCCATATTTTATCAATAAATGTCCTGTTTTTCCCTTGTTCCAAATTTATAAATTTCTCCTTAAGGTTAGTATTCTAATATTTTTATATAAGTTAAGACAAGAGGGCATTGGGGAAGTTACGAATGAGTTCATAAGTAAAATGACATCATTGGATCAATTGCTGTCATTCTGGTTTGTCCAGAATCTTTCTGTAATCCCCCTTAATAAAGAGGGCAGGGGGTTGTTCTTAAAAAAGATTCCCGACGAGCGGGAATGACATACGAGTGACCTTACTTGTGAACTTCTTAGTAATATTAGTTAAGGATCTTTGGCCTGTCCCTTTTTGCATTGACTATACAGAAGAAACCAAAAGACTCATTAAACGGATTTCTCAATTGGTGAGGTGCATCCGGCTGTATGTAAAGTGTATCGAGAAAGCCAATCTCATAGGTCTTTTCCGCCTCAGCGTATCTCGGATTTCTGACAATACAAATGCCTTTACCTCTCAACCCAATGACGACATGTTCATGTCCGTGCATCTCGAAGCTGCTATATCCATTAGGTGCAATCTCAAAGTACCTGAGGTGAAATTTAGTTGTTTCTCCATGATTGCCGATTAATGTCTGTCTAACAATATCAGACCAGCCTTTGCCGCTCGATTTATATCTTTCAGTTTTTATCCCCTTCCATGTAAAGTTGCCTTTGTGTTTGTATAGTTTGGTTTTATTTTCATTGGGCAATGAAGACTTTTTCTTTTTCCAATCACAGGTTATCGGAGTTTTTTTCTTTTCAGACATTAAAACCTTCACTCAAACACAATAACACTCTTCAAGGAATCCCTTGCCTCTGCCGTCAACCTGAATGCCTCGGCCGTCTTCTCTATCGGAAACCTGTGGGTAATGAGGTTTTCCGCCTTAACAGTTCCTTCTTTTAACAGGTCAAGTGCATCTGCTGTATCTGTCGGCCCACAAGAGTAACTTGTGACAATGCTTATATCTTTAAAGTATAACTCATTTAGGTTAATTGTTAGTCTTTCATCTGGTTTGACCGGGGTAAACATGATTAATGTGCCGCCCCGTCCTACGGAAAAAAGGCCGTCCCTGATTGCATCAGCGCTATTTGGCCCTACGATAACAATTTCAGATAGTTTACCACCGGTAATTTCTTTCAAGGCTTCATTGACAGTTATCTTTGAGACATCAATAACATCATCGAATCCCAGTTCCATGGCCCGATTAAGTCTGTAAGGAACCTTGTCTGCGCCGATTAACCTTCCTGCGCCATATCTCTTGGCAACGATTCCATTTAGAATACCCATAAAACCAAGGCCTATGACAAGCACTATATCGCCATTCATTACCTTAGCTCTTTTCAATCCTTTTATAACACAGGCAAGTGGCTCTATGAATGTGCCGTCCTCATAACTCAAGCCGTCAGTTAGATTTAGTGTATCGTTTTCAAGGTTTATCTCAGGGATGAGGATATACTCAGAAATGCCGCCAGGTATTATCTTTGTTTTTCCCCACATATCGCATTGAACATAGTCACCTCTTTTGCAATACTTACATGTAAAACACGGTGCGTGATGATGTGTAAAGACTCTATCTCCAGGTTTAAAGGAAGTGACTTCTTTCCCGACCTTTACTATCTCACCTGATGGCTCATGCCCTAGAACCAATGGAGCCTTCTTCTCTATATACCACGGCATGACATCACCTGAACATATCCCTGAGGTCTTTGTCTTAAGGAGGGCCTCCCTCGGACCTATCTCAGGAATGGGGATGTCTTCTATGCGGATGTCATTAAAACTGTAAAGTTTTGCAACCTTCATTTCGTTATCCCGTGCAACTCATTCGTATTGTCAAAATTAAACCACAGAGTTCACAGAGAGACTCTGTGCCCTTCGATCATGATTTCTGTTCCTTGTACAGCGTATCAAGTGGACTCTGGGGAGCGTTCGACATATTTCTTAGCACATGCGTATATACCATAGTCGTTTCGACATGCTTGTGGCCGAGGAGGCTTTGCACTTCCCTTATGTTAACCCCGCTCTGGAGAAGATGCGTTGCAAAGCTGTGACGGAGTGTATGAACAGAGGCATGCTTCGGTATGCCCGCCTTGCTCAACGCATTTTTTATCGAATCTTGTATTGCCGTATCGCTGATATGGTGGCGACCAACCTTTCCGCTGCGAGGGTCAACAGACAGCTTAGCCGATGGAAACACATACTGCCATGCCCATTCCTTTCCCATATTCGGATATTTGCGGCTCAGTGCATCGGGGAAAAATACCTCTCCGTATCCTTTGGTCAGATCATGCTCGTGCAAGGCTTTTATTTCTTTCAGATGCTCGCGCAGCTTCTCTTTGACCGCCGCCGGCAACACAGTCGAGCGGTCCTTGTCACCCTTTCCGCTTCGGACAAAAATCGTGTTTGCATCAAAGTCAATGTCTTTCACTCTTAATCGGGCAAGCTCCATAAGGCGCAACCCCGAACCGTATAGCAATTCGGCAATTAAAAGACTCCTGCCAAGCATATGGGCAAACAGGCTTTTTACTTCATCCACTGAAAATACAACCGGCAGTTTCTGCCCCCGCTTTGCGCGTACCGTGTTGCTGAGATCGCCGATTTCTTTGCCAAGCACATTACGAAAAAGAAATAGAATTGCATTGAACGCCTGATTCTGGGTTGAAGAAGAAACTTTCTGTTTTAAGGCAAGATGACTGATAAAGTTCTTGAAATCCTCTGCTGCAATATCAGATATTTTTTCCATCTTCCTTGTTTGCAGCGCATAGTTAAAGAATCGTTCTATCCATTGAAGATATGTCCTCTCTGTGCTGTAAGAATAATGTTTAAGCCTAATCAGGCGCTTGGTTTCCTTAAGTATTCCGGAAATATCATTTAAAGAAATTCCTGCAAAAAGCTTCGCACCTTCCTTTCCAAGATAATGGAAATAATAGAGTTTTATCGCATCTTCAGCCTGAAGGGGCTGCCAGTCAAGGATGCGTTTATCTGACCGTAAGACATCAAGAAATTCCAATACAGCAGATTCCACATATTCAGTTGCCTTGTAATCATGCTTCTGGGAAAACGCAAGAAACCTGCTGACCCAGTAGGCCAGAAAGGATATGTTTTTCTCCGGTGCAAGTTTTCGTTCCAGAAGGAACTTTTGAAATTGGGGGAGGAGTTCCATCCTGTCTTTGGACACTTTTTCCATATTTTACCTGTTTGCCTTTTTATCCATATTACCACAAAATACCAAGTTATGTATTTTTATTTTTCGATTTTAAATGATGTTTTCCCTTTATCCAACCCCTTAAATATGCTATACTGTCTTCATGAATTCTGAAAATAGCAAGTTGGTATAATTATCGTTAGGCCAATAGGATTTATGAAGGAAGGAGAACAAGCAATGGGTTGGGCAGTCAAAGTTTACGACGCCATTCACAGCGGTGAGACAAAGATAAAAATCCCCGTGTTTGAGGTTCATCCTCGCTGCTACAGCGCTGTAATGCTCCCGGTTGCTCGGAGTGACGAATATCTTATTACCCGTTTCCAGGAACACAAGTTGCGTCACGAACTTGGGGAAACCATCGAAGATGCCGTTGAAATGTGCAAGAAGTGGATAAGGATAAACCTATGGCAAGACGTTCATGTCATTGAGGAGAGTAAGCTCAAGACGCAAACTTAGCCCAACAAGCGGCTCGACCGGTTCGCCAATAAACTTGGTTCCCGGTGAGCTTTGGCATAAGGCTGCCAGAGGTGAGGCACACAGATGGCTCTAAAAGAAATCTTCGTTGCCGGACTTCTCATTTTGATGCCCGCTCTGGTATCAGCCCAGACATGTTATGAATCGTCCATAATGAGCCCCACCCCCTTCATGGGGAATCATGGTGAGATCTTTAAGCTGGCTGATGGTTCTTTGTGGGAGGTGAAATACGAGTACGAGTATTTGTATGAGTATTACCCAAACGTAATCATTTGCCCATCCAAGGGGAAATTGCTGGTTAGCGGAAAGACGCTCAATGTCGAACAGATTGCACCAGGAAGGTCTCCATCTCAACCCAGATCAGCTCCGGCGGCGGACGTAATTGAATCGAGAATCGACGGAGAATTCTCTGGTTGGAAGGGGGAGACCATCTTCAAGCTCGAGAATGGCCAAATCTGGCAACAGGCCAACTATGCGTACATGTATACTTACAAGTACCGGCCGAGAGTCTTGATATTCCGTACTCATAGGGGCTACGAAATGCAGGTTGAAGGTGTGCATAACAGGATTCGAGTCATTCGAATTAGATAGAAAGCACGGCCTAACAAATCACTCCAGCGGATGGCTTACAGCCACCGCTGACCTCAGCTGTTAGGCGAAATTGGCGACTATATGAAATTATTTCAACCAAAAAAGAAAAAGGGAGCGACTCTCATGTCAACGCAGGTAAGCGAGATTGTTTATTCTTTCGTGTGTCATGCGGCTACTGAAGCGGCAAAGGGTATTATTGAAGACATGGATGTTGGAAATAAAGATGCCGAAAAGAAGAAATTAGAGTTTGATTTATCCATTGCCTTTATTGTTGTGGCCTCATTTGACGTTGAGATGCATGCGGCAGAAGACAAGAATCTTCACACGGCTATCATGGATGGTGTGTGTGATTTATACTTCGACGACTTGAGAAAATTCAGTCAGGATCATATAAAGAATAGCGTTGATGCAGGATTCTTTATAAGAGACAAAGATGAAATAGCCCTTTTTGTTGACCAATTTCCTCCACACGCAAAAGCAAAAGTAGATATAAATAACTTCCGCTGCAAAACAACCCTTCATACGATTGCTGATTTATTATTCAACAAACGTTTTTTAGAGTATCAAGAGTTGTGGAAATCGGATATGATAAAGGCAGTCAATAAACAGCCTGGTTTTATTCCTCAAATGCCACATAAAGTATATGAACACTGGTCTGGTAAATCTGGTGAAGAGTCTCGCACTTTTGAGTCTCTCATGTTTACGACACAGTTGTTTACGTGTTTCAGCAGTTTTTCGCTTGCGCTATCCAATCAGCTTTCGGAGATTACCATGAGGGAGAATAGATAAGCGCCTAACAACGCGCTGCACCTGACTGTTACCCGCCGCCTTTGGCGTCGGGCACCAGCAGGTGAGTTTGTCGTTAGGCGACAATGATAATAAATTCAAAGGTAAATTATAATGAAAACATTGCCAAATGAAATTGAACAATTGCTTCTCGCATGGGATAAGTATTTCCATACTTGGTGGGCTGTTCATTATACTTTGGGAATCACAGGAACAATTAGTGCGATTTCTGTAGCTTCTCAACCGAAATTTTTATTAGGTATTCCATACTTATTTGATGGCTTTGCTTGGATATCAGCGGTTTGCATAGCATTGATGACATTTTTGATGCCTTCTAGAAGGGCGAAAGCATATGTTAATGCTTGGAGGATTTTAAATGATGCTTGCAATCGTTATAAAATGGATGAAAATTATCAAATTAGTGAACTTCTTAATGCAGTTAAAAAAGGAGAAGAAATTATCGCCCCATCTGACCCCTCTTAATTTGCGAAATCAGGCGGTGGGGAAGTGAGCATTTTAATGTTGAATTTAAAGAAACGCCTAACAAATCACTCCAGCGGACGGCTTACAGCCGCCGCTGAGTTCAAGCGTTACACATTAAAATGGAGGACGATATGAGATCCATCCTTCTTGTTTTGTTTTTTTCCTTCTTAGTTGCGTGCAGCAATAGCAATGTTAATGATTTGAAATTCACAAAGCATAACAAAGAGCAGGTGATAGAAAAGATACGAAAGAGTAAGGACCTTACAGGTGAGGAAGTCGACCTTTTGATGGCTAATTTAATGCAAACAACTAGCGATATTGAAGGTAAGACTGTTGGCCAATTAATCCAAGAGCAACGATATATTGTTGCTAAGGCCAAAGTCGCGGCTGAATTATCAAAGTATATGTTGGTTACTCCGTTTAAGAAATCCTCTCATTATCAAAATCTTAATATAGGTTTTGTCATTGAGAACAAGTCTAATAAAGACATAAAGGCATTCAAAGGGGAAATAAAGTTTAAGGATGTTTTTGGAGAAGAACTCGGGATAATGGACTTAATATATGAGGAAGGCGTCAAAGCTGGCCAGAAAAAGAACTGGTACTGTGAACAAAATCTCCTCATCGACATTGACGACCATG
>Ga0100390_10001464_pt1 | contig 20843 bp, 14 predicted proteins | sample CryGeymeta201514_FD_81540 | JGI IMG/M metagenome (GOLD analysis project Ga0100390, IMG submission 81540) | Groundwater microbial communities from Crystal Geyser aquifers in Utah, USA - Crystal Geyser metaG 2015-14 | ecosystem: Environmental > Aquatic > Deep subsurface > Groundwater | place... | reverse complement strand
CTCGATAGACAGCGACGCAAATGGCTTTGCCTTTGCTCCAATGTCATGGGCATTCGTTCAGCAACATCGTCGATCTTTTGCAACAGCTCGGAGAGGATATGCGGAATCTTAGAATTCATTAAAGACAGGTCAAACCCGTCCGGGTCGGAGGCACTTATCCGCTCCTCTTCTCGCCGCTTGCGGCCTTCGTCCAGAATGCGATCCAAGTCTATCACGGCATCCTTCAGAGCAGGGTCTTCAAATGTCTCGATCATGCTCTCCGTCACGGCTACCACCTCGGCCACTGCTTTCCGTGCAAGAGCTTCCGGCATCACGTAACCGTGTGTCGTGCACACTGCGCGAAATGGGCACCCTATACACGGATGATAGTCATGTCCGTTCCACACGAGCCTGCTGGTGATGTCATTGTATGACATAACGCAGGCTGGGGCGGGGCCCGTTCGCGGTAGCATACACACCCAGTCTGGATTGCGATACCTCTGAGTCTGCACCGGGGGCGGGTCATACCTGCTTTCCATTGCTCTCCGAAGTTCATCGAGTTGGCTCTCCGCTTTGGTTTCATGGTCGAAGACTGCCCGGCCTGCCTTGCTCCACTGCGTGCGCCGAGGCTTCGGCAACCCCACCTCCTCAATGACCTTCCGCCACACTTCATGGCACACCTCGCGGCTGTCGAAGCCGGCGTAGAACGCGGCAATGGGCAGAGCCTTGCCGAAGGCGACGAGCCTGCCCTTGGCTTCGCCGTCCCGGCAGCGGGAGTCCTTCACTGCGCAAGCGCGAGCGAGCACCCGCTCGGCGTCGGCAATCTCGCACCAGGTGACAACCGATGGCACACTCTCGCCACACGCTTCGTGTACACAGTCGCGCCGCTCAAACTCGACTGTGTACTCCTTGCCTTCGGGCGTGGTGATGGTCATCGTTTGTTCTCCTTCGCGAGTCTCCTGTTCGCGATCCGCAATTCCTCGGCTATCCAGTCCTCAATGTGGGCTTCGTCGCGGTATGCCTGGGGCTGTTTCGGTCTCGCCAGCGGTTGCTTGATATGTCTCCACCACGGGCACCAGGATTTCCTGTACTGCACGTACAGGAACTTCCCGTCCGTCAATAGTCTGTACCGAGTCAGTCCCATCGTCCGTTCCTTGCCCGTTTGCGCTCTCGGGCCAATTGGACCTCGACTGCATCCGCATACCACGGTGCACTGCTAAGCCCACGGGCGCAATCCCATATCGTCTGAGGGATCACGCCACAGAATCCCCTCAGTTCGGATACGACATCAACTGGCACTGGCCCAAACGACGTGTTGCAGACGGTTGGGTCTGTGGTCGGCAACAGGTCCTTCGACACGACCAACACCACGTCCAACCCATTGAAGTTCGCGTTCCGCAGAAGGAACATCTGCCTTTCTGCGATTTCCAGAAGTTGCTGCATTTCAGTTGACACAGCGCAGAGTTCCGTGCTCATCGTCGGGAATTTCGTGTCACTCATGTCCGTTCCCTCTCTCCCACAAGCTGTCGATCTCCGCCCGCAGCTCGTCAATCGTCCGGGCGGCCAGCAGGCTCAGAGCATTCCCGAGACAACGCAGGCGTTGTGCGACGATCCCCTGCGCCGTCGGGTATCCGCCGCGCTGTTGGCGGCGGAGCTTCGCTTCTGCGCCCTTGGCCAGGTCAGCGGCGGTCACCGCGAGGGGCATGGCTGCGTATTTCCTTCGGGGTCAATCCAGCACGGGAATCCAAACTACTACAGCGGCGGATTCGACCGGCCCGCCGGCGGCAGATTCGACCGGCCCGCCGGCGGCAGATTCGACAAGCCCGCCGTGCGTAAGTTAGCCTGGCTTTCGCTTTCTGCTTCTCCTTCTTCGCGCGATGGTCTATAGTGATTCTCCATGCACACGAATTGGGACGGACTAGCCCAACGAATCCATTGATGCTGTCGCAGACCATCAACGGAATGTGCCCCTCGTAATGCGTCGCTCGGAATCCAACAGCCTCCGAATCCTCCATTAAATCCCAGGACACTACCGCAACTACTTCCCCAAGCGGATGCCCCTGGTCAAACAAGCAAGTCACCTGTCTGTCGATCTCCTCGAAAACTGGCTGCAAAGCAGCATCGTCTTCTTGATATTTCTGGAATGCCCTGTACCGATCACTGTTCAGGTACTTGTCAACCTTCTCGCAATGAATCACTTCGTCTTCTCCTTGCGCGAGGTGGCCGCTTCACGGTCGTAGTACACGTTCCAGCCGTCATCACATTGGTCCATTCGGTTCTTGCGCCCATTTGTTGACAAGTTTACACAATCTCGGGTAGAATTGCCAACATGGACGCGAAGAAAGTTGAATCGACGGAACTGGTCCGTCTGCGGACGGACCTTCACCGGCGCTTGAAAATCCGTGCGGCCCAGCTCGGGATAACCATGCGCCAGGTGCTCGATCAAGCGGTTGAGTCCTGGCTATCGCTACTCGAATCGCGCAGATCATGAAACTTCACCGAGGCACCTCCCCCGCGCTTACCGCCATCAAGCACGTTGAAACAGGCGTCGTGCGGACCATCATGTGTGCGTCTCCTGCGGCTGTTGCCCGAGCGCTTGCGTCGCTTCCTGCCGGTGCCTACGTGGCGCACCACGTTCTCCCCTCGCAGCATGTCGAGGTGGGCGACCGTCTGGTGCCCCTCGGCAACACAACCCAGGTGGTCAAGGACGAAACTGGGAAACGACACGTCGAAGCGCCGCTCTCCGTGGTCAAGGCAACGCATGAACTCCATGCCAAGGAACGGATCGAGTTGCGGTCCGCCCGGTCCGTCCTTCTCGTGCGGTCCCGTGGGCTCGGGGACGTGATCTTCGCCCTAACAGCCGGCTACGCGCTGAAGCAGCAGAAGCCAACCATGCGTGTCGGGCTGATGACGGATCGCGCCTATGTCGCCTTGGCAGAGTGGTATCCTTGGCTCGACGCCGCGGTCGAGCACGTGAAGGACGGTGACTGGGAAATCCGCGTGGACCTGCAGAAGGCGTTCGACGTGACCAGCCGGCGCGACCGGGCGCAACTCATGGGCGAGGCACTTGGCGTCTACGCCCAGACCATGCCGAGAATCACGGTCCCCCCGGAGATGCAGGAGTCTATCCGTAAAGAGTACGTCGACCAACCGCACCCCTGGATTGCCTTCGCGCCGTACTCCAGTGGCCGGTCAAAGACGCGCAGCCTGCCGGTCGACGTGGTCGGCCAACTCTTGGAACTGCTCTCCAAACGCGAGGGCACAGTCTTCCTGATGGACAGGCTCTACATCAATCACCTGCCGCGCACTGCCAACTGCATCAACGTGTCACAGCGTCTGCCCCTGCTGGACGCTACTGCACTGGTGTCGCTCTGTGACGGGTTCGTGGGCACAGATAGCGGGATGCTGTGGGTAGCCGCAACCTGCGGAGTCCCCGCCGTCGCCACGTTCACCTACATTCACCCAGACGCCCGCTGGCAGACCGCGAACAACATGACGGCGCTCTGGGCAGACATACCTTGCAGCCCGTGCGGAGACTTCGCCAACGATCCTCCTTGCCACAACGCCGACCGGCACCTGTGTGCCCGGCTGTTCACCGCCGAGCAGATCCTCAAAGAACTCGACGGGCGCCTCGGGCAGACGACCGGGAAGCAACTCGTCGTTGTCCATGCTGGGCCTCAGAACCAGGGCGCCACTGCTGCAGCCGCGCACTTACGGCCCCGGACTACAACGCTGCTGGCGGTAGCGCCCTGGTTGTCCGGCGGCGGCGGAGAGCGACAACTGGCGACGCTCTTGCATGGTCTGAGCGCACACTACGAATGCCACGTTGTGGTGCAGAACCAGAGTGGCGACCAGCACTTATTGACGGAGTTCGGGTCGTTCTACCGAGGCACACTGGACGGCTGCACACGAGACGAGCGGCGAACGCAACTCGGCTGGTTCGTCAAGGGCTTGCAGCCGGACCGCATATTGTTCTACCACAACGGGTTGGCCGTAGAAGCCTCGCAGCAATGCAGACTGTTCACCGGGCGGATCGTCGGCATCATTCATACGCTGTTCGACCACGAAGTGGCTATCGTTGCCCAACACCACGGCGCCGTGAGTACGTTTGTCTGCGCGTCGGAGGCCGTCAAACGCAACCTGTGGGAGAAAACGGCGGCGCCGAACCTGACGGTGATTCGCCACGGCGTCGACGCGGACGCTATTGCCACGGCGGTCAGCCTTCGCGACCAACTCGGCTTCACTCCCGACCACTACGTCGTCGGTTACCTCGGGCGCATCGCAGCCGGGAAGGGTATCATGTCCCTACTTGAAGCTTTCCTTGCGCTGGCGCACGAGGACCCCGCCTACCGCCTGTTGCTGATTGGCTGGGGAGAGGAGGTGAGTGCCTGCCGCCGCTATGTGGACCACAACGATCTGACAGGGCGAGTGGTCCTCCGCGGGTTCGAGTCCGACATCGGCCCGTTTCTGAAAAGCATGGATTGCTTCGTGCTGGCCTCGGCAGCCGAAGGCGGGGCAGTCCCCTATTCAGCCATGGAAGCAATTGCAGCTGACGTCCCCGTAGTCATCACGGACGTGGGGGACGTTGGGGCACTGCTTCAGGACGGAGCAGTGATCCTGCCGGACGCCGGCCCCAAGAGCATTGCGGAGGCAGTGCGGAAGTTGCGCGCCGATCCTATGCTGGTGGCAGGCATGACGACTGCCGCCCGAGCAGTTCTCGACGCGGAGCTGTCAGCGCAAGGGATGATCGAAAAGTACCTGGAGGTATTGCTATGAAACACCTGATCCTCAACGACCTCGGCCACGTTGTCAACCTCGGCGACCGCTACGTCCACCATTGGCTGCTTGCCGGCTTGGGCCAGCACCTGAAGGAACCGTGGCGCGTTACCTGCGTGTCCAGTGTGCTCGACGAGAAGGACGAGCTGCGGGGCTTCACCAATCTGCAGGAACTTGACCTGACCGAAGCGTCCGAGGACGCGGACTTGCTGCTGATCTTCGGAGGCAGCGTGTTCTTCGTGGACCGCATTGACCCTCTGCCCGATCCAAACGCGATCCACTGCCCCATCGCGATCTGGGGAGGCGTCCAAAATCCGGATATCCTGATCGACCCCCCGGAGAGACGGGCGAAGATGGAGCATCTGCTCGACAGTATCGCGATATGGTTCTACCGGTTCCAGAGCGAATGGGAGTTCATACACGGCGCCTACCCGGCACCCTATGCCACCCGGGCGGGTGCTGACCTGCTGTTCACCTATCCGTTGGTGACGACGCAGCGCAAGCGCTTGGGCGTCGTCTGCGACAGGCACAGCGAGGAGCTGTTTCCGGGCACGGCGGAGTCATTGTCATACCTCGCCAAGCGCTTTGACGGTGAGAAGGTAGCACTCTACGGCGAGCCCAACGACCCGGTTCCCGAAGGGTTTCACCGGTCAGAGTTCACGTTTGCAGACGTTACCTGCTGCTCCCACATAGTCACCGGGCGCCTTCACATCGGTATTCTGGCACTGACCCAGGGCATCCCGACGGTGTTCCTGTCGAACGGCGGAATGAAACTGAAGTGGCTTGCCGCAGAGTTCGGTCTTGACGATTGGGTCATTGACCTCTGTGAAGACGGCCCAGATGCTGTTGGGCCGCTTGCTTGGGAGCTGTTGGCGAATAAGTGGCCACGCGAGCGAGTGCTCGCGACAGTCCAGGGGCTTGCGAACAATGCCCGCCGCACAACGGCTGACCTCGCTCGCATGATCGAGAATGGAGTTTGATATGTCTGACGAGAAAGCCCTACAAGCTGTTGCCGAGAAAGTTCTGGAGATGCTCGCGCCCGAGCTGGACAACCGCATGGTGGCCGTGAAGGAAGAAGTCGCCTCGTCCATCCCCGACCAGCTTGGAGAGTTCGTTCACCAGGAAGGCGCCCCGAAACCCTACAGTCAGGGGACCCTACTGGAGAAGTGGTTGTCGCGGAAGCTGGGAACCGCCGGCGGTACAATCGGCGTCCTCGGCGTTCTGATTCACGAGATGCTGCCCCAACTGGCAAATCTGCCGCCGATGACGGTGCTGATGATCCTCGGCTTCCCAACGGCGGTTGCCGTGACGTACATCCTGGCGCAGGGGCGGATCGACCACACGCTGGCGAGGAACGAAGAATGACGAGCAACTCATGCCCCTGAAAGCCCGTCTCGTCGTCATCTTCGCCCCGCCGAGGGTTGAGATCGGCGTCAACCACGACGGCGAGCACCCGCCGATGCCGCAGGAATTCGTCTCTGCGCAGCGCGTGTAACACGGACCGCTCTGGCACGAAGCCCCAACCGCAACGCGGCTGGGGCTTTCGTGCGTCTGGCCAAAATAAGCGGGTGCATCTGGTAGAGAGTGTCGGGGCGCAGAAGGGAGAAAGCGATGAAGCTGACAAAAACGCAAATGCGCAAAATACGCGCGGTTGTAAAGCGCGCGTTCGGTGTCCACGCATCGGTGGACACCGTTAGCAACTCCGACAAGTACATGTTCGACGGATGGACAGTGTTCGTCTCCCTGTTCAACAGAGACTTTAAGGTGTATTTCAACGCAGCTTGTGATTTCGCGTCGGTGTCGAACGGAACCGGAGCAGTGACGATTCAATGTCCGTAGGAGGTGCCCGATCTTCGGCTCGCACCCCGTAGCCGTCACCCACGGGGCCTGCTTCCCAGCCACAGGTGCAACAAGCTGGCGTGACCACGACGACACGAATGAGAGCCGGACCTTAGTGGTGAAGCGTACCGGCAGAAGAAAGGCGGCCCCTTCGGGGGTCGCCTTTCTTCGTTTCAGCTCACATGCTCACATGCTCGCCAGTCGGCCCGCCGTCAGTTTCGCTGCCTGGTACACCTGCTGCGCCCGTAGCACCGTTTCCCGGCTCCCCAGGTAGGCCCGCTCCAGTTCTTCCCGTTCCTCTTCGTCAGCGCCCACCAGGCGCTTCTGAAGAGCTTCTGCACCTTTGACCGCCCGGTCGTGCATCCGAATGGCCGTGTCGCGCAGGGACTCCGAGCGACCGATATCGACATGCCGCATTCGCTCGCTTCGGGTCAGGGCCTCGCTCAGGGCTTTCTTCGTCTGCTCCATGGGTTCACGCTGCCTTCGGCAATGCTTCCTCGTCGCCCTCATCGGCAAGCCCGGACCGCGCGCTGGCGATCTCCGCGGCAAGCCCGGAGTCGTCGATCTGGTCAACTGATGCCGTAGTCCATGCCCGGAGTTTCCCCTTGGCAGTGAGCCGGTCCCGGTCATCCTGTTCCAGAGGCGTGTTGGTCCGCACAACGTCAACCGACACGTCGCGGGTCTGCCCCAAACGGTCCGCACGGCCGTTGCGCTGCTCGAATCCCTTCGCTGTGTTCGGGACATCGTACTGAATCACATGGTTTGCCCGTTGCCCGTTCCAGCCGGTCGAGCCAGCGTCTGACGTGACCAGAACGTCCACCTTGGCTTCCTTGCCCTTGGTGGGTGGGCTAAAGTCGATTCGCGCTTGGTCCTTGGCAATCCCGGTCTGTCCGCCGGTCATCTTCCCCACACGATACCCCGCCGACTGAAGCCGCTTGACAATGGCCTCGACGGCGCCAAGGCTATGCGAGAACACGATGGTGGGATTCTCGCCGGGAGGTTTCTCCTTCAGCAACTGCTCTACCCGATCCAGCTTGGCGCTCTGGCTGTGCGTGTTCAGCACGCGCCGATAACCAGAATCGCGCAACATGCCCAATGCTTTGCCCAGCTCGCGCCCGTGTTCCTCGTGTTGGTCCTCGGGGATGCCCTCGAAGGACTTCGGAGACAGCTTCTTCAGCGCGTCTAAGTCCACGTTGCCGCGCTTGTGCGCTCGCCGAGCGGCATTGTACTGGTCGGTGACTTCCTGATACGCCTGCTTCTGTTCGGCACCCATCTCGACAACGTGGTGTCGTTCGTGTCGTTCCACGCCGGACGGGATCTGTTCCGCGTACTGATATGGTGCCATCTCGCGCTGAAGGGCAACGTGCGAGGCATCAATGTTTGGGCCATACCGTCGCATGAACTGGTTGCGGGTAACAACGCCCTCGGGAGCCTGAACCTGCGGAATGTCCTGATATCGGTGTGGCGCGATCTTGCGCAGAAGATCGAAGACCTCGCTACTATCATTCTTGGCAGGGTCAGCGCTCATGGATAGGTGGTACTCGGACTTGTTCGTCAGCGCGTCAATCGCGTTCGCCATACCCGACGCTTCCTTGCCGCGGCGGTTGAGCAGGTTGTGCCCCTCGTCAACGACGCTCATATCCCAATTCCACCCATGATGGTCGAGGGCCTGCTGCATCATTTCGTTGCGCTTCAACTCCGGCATTTCCCGCATTGCCTGCCAGACAGCCTTGGTGTTACCGGCGAAGCCAAGGGCAGGAGTGTTCGCCATCGCCCACATGAGATCATCCCGGAGTGCTTGATGCGTGACGACGGTCAGGTGGGTGCCCGAATCCGCGTAGACCTCGCGGCGCTTCTCGGCGCTTGCCGTCGGGTCGGCGAACCAGGCCAGCTTCTTCTCCGGATCCAGGAACTCTGCCGCAGTCTGTCCCATCTGGCTTTGCACCTGCGAGGGCACGGCGAAGATGCCCCGCTTGACCTTGCCCTGCGAGTGAAGGTGTGCGAAGCCACCGACAGCCATGATGCTCTTGCCACTGCCGACGCCCATGGTCAGGGCAACTCGCTTGTTGTGCTCCAGGAGCTTGATTCCCCGCTGCTGTCGAACGAAGTCGCCCCGGCTCATGTTGATTGCCTGTTTGGCGGCGGCGCCGTGGCGTGCGGTGATCGTGGGCATCATGCCGCGCAGGACATTCTCTGCGGCGTCGCCGATGGACACGCGGCTGGGTGCTTGCTGGGCTTCGGATGACTCTTTCTGTCGGGAGGGGAAGAGCGCAGGCTGCATCTTCTCACCTTCCTTGAACTGCTCGTGCTTGGCAGAGACCGCACCCGTCCCCTCCGCGGCGTACTTACCCGCTTCTCGTTCACGGAGTTTCGCCTGCTCAGAGGCGGTCTGTGCCCGGTGTGCCTCCCGTTCCTTTGCCTCCTTAATAGCCGTTCCGAACTTGCGCGATAGCGTCACGCTGTTCTGCACTGTGCGGAGTTTGTGGCCGGTTTCGTCGCTGTAGCCCCGCGAGAAGCGATCCACCAGTTCGCCCTTCATCTTGTCGAGGACTGCATCATATGCCCAGCGCTCGTGACCCATGGATTGCACAAATTCGTTCCACCGATCACTCGACGTGTGCACATTGTCGGGGTCAAATGTCGCGTGTCCCTTCGCTGCGTCGGGAGTGTTGAAAATGTGTGTTGCGGCATAATCCCGTAGAAGCCCCTTGATCCTCTGTCGCGCACCCTGGACGATCCCCTCGCGTTGCTTTCCCGGACCTTCTTCGAGATCCGGATACACGTCCTCAAACTCACCCTTGGCGAGGTCCGTGACACGCCGCAACTTCTTGTACCCCAACTTGCCGGCAAGCGCCTTCGCTGTCGTCAGAACAGACATTTCGTCGGACAGGTCCACTGTCGCCAACGGATTCTGCGCGGATGGAGCCTCCTCTTCTCCAAACATGCTGTCCGTCTTCTCCTGCTCCGGTTCCTTCTTCTGCTTGCCGAGGGTCTCTTGAATCGCCGTGTAGGGGTCAGGGTGTTCCTGCACAAAGTCTTTCCACTTGCTCCACATGGCAAGTTCACCCGTGTAGGTTCCCGAGAGTTCCTGCGTGAGCTTCTCTGAATCCCTCGCGTTCATCCCGAAGAGCTTCTCATAGGCATACTCTCGGACTGCTCGCCGAGCGCCCCGATCCCCGCTTAAGTCACCATATTCCTTGAAGGCGTGCTGCAGCCGAGGATCTTGCACGACTACCTGATAGACAAGGTCCCGGGTCCGATCATTGTTCGGCAAGAGCTGCCCATGCACATCGTCTATCCCGTGCTCCTTGCGCCAGGAGTCGTGCAGCGCGTGCACCTGCGCTATCGCCGCATCACGACCGCTCTTCACCTTCGCTGCGTCCCGACCGTCGTGTACCGTCGTGACGAGTTCGTTGACGACCTCTTGCAACCGGTCGCGCCCCTCGGTACTTCCCATGTTCGACAGGAAAAACTCGGAGTGTAATTCGCCGGCAACGTCAGCCGGATCCATACCAGCGTTGACCAACTCGCCAACGTAGTCCGAGACCTTCTTGTGCAGCGTGCTTCGGTCGTCGGCATCCGACAGACTGACTGTCACCTGGTCAACAGGGAGTTCCGTCTTGCCGGGCTCATAGCTCAGGTTCGCCACCGGCCGAGAAGAGATTCCCTCGGGAAGCCACCCAGCTTGGTCGAGGTCCCCGCGCTTGATCTCCTCCGCCGTGCGCGCCCGCTTGCGCTCAACTTCCGGGACGGTCATCTGCTTCGCCAACAGGTCCAGTCCCTGCTTGTGGAGGGTGAGCCAGCGATTCTTGCCGTCGCTGTGAATCGAGAACTCGCGCTCAACGGTCATCCTCGGAGTGGTCTTGCCCTGCGCATCTGTCTCAAGCTCGTACTCGCTCTGTCGCGTCAGCCCTAAGGCAAACGCTTTCTGCAGCGCGTCGGCTGTCGAGACCGCACCCAGGGACACCGGTAACTCGTCCCGAATGTCCCCACCGAAGGCTTCGTTCAGGGCAGCACCTGCTTCGAGACTGCCAATCGCCTCGCCCAGCCCCTTGCGGGCCTGCCGGATCAGGTCCGCCCGTTGACTGGCGAGCGTCTGGGCCGCCATCAACGTAGTCATGTCCGCCAGTTGTGGCGGTTTCAGCGCTTCCGCCTGGTCGAGTAGCGCGTTGGCGCCCTTGGTCGCCTCGTCTGCCACCTTCGCCACCCGGTCAACGTGGAACTTCTCCAATCCGGTCTTCAGTGCCTCTTCGAGACCCTCCTCGCCGGTAGCGCGCGCCGCTCTCCGCAGGACGTGCGCCGCCACAGACTCCCCCAGGAGGTCCACAACCAGCGGGTCCACCGACGGCGCCCCAGTAGCCTGCGCCGCCACCTCATTGAGTAGAGACTGCTGCCCCGCGAGCCGATGCTTGCGGATCGGGATGTCGCGGTCCTGTTCGTCAAGGGCGTCCACCAGACGGCGCATGGAGCGAGTCATCTTCTCCTGGTTGAGGTCGCTCTCCACCAGCTTCCGGGCTTCTTCAATGTCAGGGACCGACGAATCATCAGCGTGCACCACGGCAACGGTCGGGATTTCGTCGTACTTGTCGAAGTCGCCCAGGAGCTTCGCCTTGCGCCGCCGGGCGTTCCGCAAGGCTTTCTCCGACTGCTTGACTTTGGCCAGCAGTTCCGCGGCCTCGCCGACGGTCTGCACTTGGTCGAGGTCGGCCTTTGCCTCGTCCAACTTTGCGGCAAGGTCCACTCCGAGGTCTTTCGCCTTCTCGCGAATGGCTTCCCGGTCGCGACGTAACTTGGTTGCGGCAGCTTTCCGCTTCTGGATGAACTCCAATGCCTTCTCGGCCTTCCCCTGGTCACCCTCGTTGCGCTCCAGCAGTCCCCGGAGGGAGACCTCTTCGGCCGCCATCTTCTTCTTGGCCTGCGTCAATCCGCGCTCCCCGGCCAGTCTCTCTTCGCCGGCAACGTACCCGGTGCCGGCGTCACCCATGATCTGAGAAACAACGTCGCCGATGGCCAAATCTCCAGTCAGGTTCTCCAGTTCCGCTTCGTGGGCGGTGACGATCAGGTCCTTCAATCCTTGGGTGGTCCGCTTAGCGTGCGAGTAGAGGGCGCGGTTGAACTGGTTGACCACCTGGTCCACCATCTTGTCAGCTTTCTCCATATCGCCGGTATGTTCCTGCGCGGCCTTGCGCAAGGCCTCAATGTCAACATCTGTCAGGGATGTGCCCTTCCAGCCGAATGCTTCGCCAACGGAGCCGATGGTATCCTGCTGCTTCTCCTCTTCCCGCTGGGTCAGCTTCTCAACGAGGGCAGTCCGCTTCGCCGTGCGCTCCTTCTTCCATTCGCTAAGTTGAACAGCAGCCTTGGTCTCAACTTCCTTGCCCTGTAGGCCCTCGGCCGTCGCTCTCTTCTTGAATCGCTCAAGCTGTCTGTTTTCGCGAGCGACCGTTGCTGCCTGCTTTGTCGCCCGGCGCTCTGTCGCCCTTTTCCGCGACAGGTGCCGAGCCTCTTCCAGCGACGACACGTGCACCAGCCGCATCCCGTTCAGCTTCCCCGCTGCCCCGCCGATGACGGTGTGATACCCGTCCTTGTGCTGCTTGATGAGCACGGGGACGCCCTCCTCGTCCTTGCCCCAGGGGTGGACGGTAATCCAGCGCTCGCCTTCAGCCGTGGACTCACCGGGCTTGAGCTTGGGGACTTCAGCTTTGCGCAGGACGAGGCGCGGTCCCCGGTACGTCCACACGGGCACCGTCGCCGACTCCTGCACGGCCTTGAACAGACGGGTGAGATAGCGTTGTCCGGCGGTCATTGGTTCCCCTCCGTCAGCGGCCGAGCTTGACGCCGGCTGTGCGAATCTTCGCCCCGCGCTTGCGCAGGTCCGTCAGCGGGATCGGCTTCAGGTGTGGCACCTGCCCGGTCATCTTGCGCTCAGAGGCGCCGCCATGCACGATGTCCTCGACATGCAGGGCACCGTTGACGACATAGCCTTTCAGGCAGTGCTTCTTCCCCAGGTAGACACGGACTCGCCTTCTCATGTGGACTCCCTTCTCAAGTAGCGCCTCGCCAAGCGCCTCCGTGAGGGCGCGCGCGAGGGCAGACTGCAGTTGCATCCTGCGCGTCGCGTAGGGTGACGGCGCAGGGGGATTCAAGCTCTGGTGGACATGTACCGTATCCGCAACACCTTTGAGCTGCGAGAAAGCCGAGGCTATCTTCGCGTGTCCCTCTTTGATAATCGACTCGGGAACCTTGCGCATCCGTTGATTTGCGCGCTTGATTGCAACGTCAAGCGGCGCGTGAACCATGTGCAAGTGTACACTATAGCCGTTCGCCTTTGCGGCTTCCATGCGTTTCCTGACGCTGGGAGGGTTACTGGCCGTGCCGTCGTACACGAATGACTTCCCTTCCTGCATGGTCTTATGCAGCAGTCCCTGTGCAATGTGCACGCTCTCCTCGTGCACGTGTTGGGGTGCCTTTGGGTCATACTCCGGCAGGTGCGCTTTGATCTCGTCCGGTGCAATAGCCACAAACCGGGGATGCTTGAGAAACTTGTGGTTGGCAAAGTGACTCTTCCCGCTGCCCGGCCCGCCCATCATGAAGACCGCGTGCTTCTGCGGCTTGCCGTGGGCGTAGTCCCCGTAGAACTTGTGCAGTTCGGCTTCGTTTCCGCCGCCGCGGAAGTGGTCGATGATCTTGTTGTGGAGTTTCACCCGGTCGGGGTGGTACTCTCCGTTGGGCATCTTGTACCGCTTCTCGGTGTCCTGCTCGACGGTCGAGTCGGCTTTGACAAGGCGTTGAAGGGATCTGAGTAGTCGGGCTGCTACTGTTCGTCGGTGCATGGTTCCCCCTCTCCTTTGGGTCTACCCGAAGTTGTAGTAGCCGTAGTTGCCGGTGACTCCGGCGGCCTTTCCGTGGTAGATAGCGCCAGCCTTGGCGGCGTCGCGGAGCTTCAGCGCTTGACGGTACTGCGCCTTGCTGGGGTTGTTGAGTAACTGGTTCGCCAGCTTCTGCGCGGCGCCCATGCGCTTCTCGTGCAGTTCGTGGGCGTCGTAGTGGTCGTCGCCGGTGAACCGGGCGTGACTTGGGTGCTGAGGGTTGGCGTAGATGGGCTTCTTGGTCTGTGTGTGGCCGATGATCTTGCTTGTGGGCGGGTTGACTGCCTTGAGGACGAGGGACTCGGGGCCGTTGCCTACAACAACGGTACCGGGGAACTTCTCTTGCTTGTCCTCGGGTTCTGTTGCCGCCGCCTTCATGCGGAACTGCGGCGTGTAGCCCTTCGACAGACCCAGGAACAGCACGCCCTTCTCAACGCCGGGATGCTCCCACCGGTCCCACAGGTTCGGGTGAACGGACTCCCGCACCTTCTCCGGGTCTATCTTCAACTGCGTTGCTACCTTTGCCATGACTGCCTCCTTGCCCCGCGCCAAGTCCGCCGGCGGGTCTTCGGTCGCCACGATCTCCGCGACGGCCGCGTTGACGCGGTACTCCAGGGAGTCGCCCGCCTGTTCGTGATCCTGCTGCAGTTGTGCCCACTGGGCACCGCCGCCTCCATACCGGCGTGGCACGGAGAACCGAATGCCTGACGAGTCGCTCCCATGCGCACGCGCGCCGAGCACACGACGACGAACTCCGCCGATGGTCTCATAATGGTACGGCTCGCGGCCGGACCACCAGGCTTTCGCAAGGCTTGCGAACTTGAGGTCGTACTGCTGTTGCTTCGCCCGTTGCGCGACGGCTAACGGGGCCAACAGCCGCGCGCGTTCCTGCTCGTGATGTTTCACGTGCAACACCAATGCGTGTCGCGCCCCCGGAGCAGCCAGACCGCCCCGAGCCAGCTCCCGCTTGTGCGCCCAGACATGATACCCGTGTTCGTCTGGCGTCAGCTTGTCGAAGTGTTCGTCTGATCGTACCTTCTTCGTTTGCACAGATCGCCACCTGCCGCGTGTCGGGTCTGGGGCAATGTGCTCTTCCGGCCTGCCGAACGTCGCTTGTGGCCCCTTGTAGAGCATCATGCGAGGAGCCTTGCGCAAGATGAGCTTGGGATAGCCCAGGTAGAGCCGAATCGCCTTCTCGGTATCTTCTTCCAGGTCAGCAACGGGAGCGTGCTTGTCCGACAGCAGATCGTCGATTTCCACCGATCGCTTCAACAACTTGCGCAAGCGGTCCTTGTGCTCGTACTCCTGGCCGACGAGCTTCTCCAGGCGGGGAATGTCCTGCTTGAATGAGGCTACCCGAGAGTCCCAATCTTCCTTGATCTTCGGCAGACTACGAAGCGTACTGTCCAGGCTGGTGAAGATACCGGCGGGGGTGATGTTCTCCAGATCAACGGTCATCCTTCCCGAGTCAAAGGTTCGCAGCAGTTCTCGCAGCGGCTTTTTTCCGTGGTACAACAGCAGGTTGCCGTACTTATTTCCATTTGTGGAATGATAGATTTCCGCTCCAACAGCAAAACCTGCGTAATCCCCAATATGCTTGGTAGTCGATTCTCCCGCTGGAATGTTTGCGAGCTTCTTCAGCCGCTCCGCTTCAATCAGCAGTGCTTGCCCAGCCTTCTCCCGGTTGTCGTACTGCTGTCCCTCGACGGTGACGGCGAACTTCTTGGGTTTGTTCTTCTCCAGAGTGATAATAGCTGCTTGGGTATCCTTGGCCATTCGTTCCGCATGTATGACATTCCGTCGCATAGCGGGGATATCCTGCGACGCCTTGTACTTCGCCCGCTGGTGCGCCGTTTCCAGATTTACCAGCTTGGAGACCTCTGCATCTACCTCCACCTTCTCCTTGACCAGCGGGTTACCTGAAGCGTGGGCCATAATCTGCGCCGCCGACAGCACCATGGCGTCGGTGTCTTCCATAGTTCGTTGGGTCATATCGGAAGACCGTGCCTGTGCGATGAAGGCGGCCTTCTTCAGGATGGTTTGCCACATGAACTCGTCGAAGGAGCCCTTCGTGACGTAACGGTACTCGCGTACCGGGATGCCCCATTCCTTGTGCTTGTTTCCCTGCCGGATGAGCCGACCGTTGCGCTGCTCAATGTCCGACGGCTTCCAGGGTGCATCGAGGTGATGAACAGCGTAGAGGCGTTCCTGCACGTTGAGTCCGGTTCCCGCCTTGCTGGACGAACCGATAAGCACCCGAACCTTCCCGCTGTTCATGTCCTCAGAGAGTTGCTTCTTCTTGGTATCGGTGTTGTAGTCGTGGATGAAGGCGACTTCACTGGGCGGGATACCGCGAGCAAGGAGTTTGTTCCGAACGTCCTGGTACACCGAACCAGCCCATGCCTTCTCTTCTGCTGAGTCGGTGTCCTCGTTGGCGCCATCGGTCGACTCCGGCTTGTCCTTCTCGTCTTTGTCCGAGACGCCCTTCGGGGTAGACAAATCAAGGAAGATCATCTGCGTGGCTTTTCTGTCCTTGTGCTTCTCCCAGTCCGACACCACGTTGGCCACACACCGGTTGACCTTGGAGTTCGGGTCATCTGGCAAAGTCGGCTCAATGAGACGCATGTCCAGCGACGCTTTGCGCCCGTCCGAGGTGATCTTCAAGAAGTTGTCGTCGCGCGGGTCTACCCGGCCAGTCATCAGCTCTTTCGCCCTGACCTGAATCACATTCTTGATGTAGTTCGTCAGCTCTTCCGAGGGTTCTGCCACGACTCCGATAGCCGCGCCTCCATCCAATTCCGGGGTGGGCAACACGTCGCGCAGGTCTTGGGCCGTCCGCACGTCGGCGAACTTCCGGTACAGCTTGATGAGTTCCGGCATGTTAACGAACTTGGCGAACCGGGTGCGCTGTCGATAGCCGCCCTCGGGGGCTGCCTCCAGCGTCGTTTCAGCCTGCCCGAAAGTCCCTGCCCAGTTGTCGAATCGGTGGATACCCTTCGCCCGCATGGTGGGCATGTCAAGGTACCGGCCGAGCGTGAACATCTCCGCCATGGTGTTCGAGATCGGTGTCCCTGTGCCGAAGTACAGCCCCCGGTTGCCGTTCTTCTGGAGCATGTTCTGCGACTTCACGAACAGGTCTATGGCACGGCCCGACTCCGTGCCGCCTAAACCGGCCATTCGCTGCTGCTTGGTGGTAAACCACAAGTTCTTAAACATGTGGCATTCGTCAACGAATAGCGCATCGACACCCATTTCGTCAAAGTTCAGCGAGTCATCCTGCTGCTTCTCGATATCCGACAGCTTTTTCTTCAGCTTGACTTCCAGGCGGGCCTTCTCCTTCTCGATCTCCTTCGCGGTCTTCTTGTCCTTGGCGGCGCGCACTTCTACAAGTGCCTCTTCCAGTTCGTTGAGTTGCTCCTTGAACCACTTCTGGACGAGTTCCTTGCTTACCGGGATCTGCCCAAAGGTATCATGGGTGACGACAACGGCATCCCAGTCGCCGGTAGCGATCCTGCTTGTCAGTTCGCGACGCTTCTCCTTGTCCCACTGCTTTGAGTAAACGACCAGCACCTTGGCGCCGGGATACACCTTTCGGATCTCCTCGTCCCACTGCGAGAGCGTGGGCTTGGGGACGACGAACATGGGCTTCTTCGCCAGTCCGAGCCGGCGGAGTTCCATGGCGGTAGCCGTCATCGTGCGGGTCTTCCCGGAACCGGTGGCGTGGTCAAAGAGCCCTCGCCCCTCCTGCACTGCCCGCCAGACCGCGTGCGGAATGTGCGACCGCAGGCCTGCCTTCGCTGCGGTGTCCATGCCGGGGAACGTCAGGTGTGAGCCGTCGTATTCGCGGAGCCGCCAGTCGTTGAACTTCTCGTTGTAGAGCTTGGTCAGTTCTTCCGCCCGAACCGGATTCTGCCAAACCCACCGCTGGAACTCCTCCTGCAACTTCTCCAACTTCGCCCGCGCCGCGAGGGTCTCATCTTGAACCACCACGCGCTTCTTCTTCCCGTCGGGACCTGCGCCTTTCTCGTACACCGTCGGCTGCCGCAAGTTCAGCGCGTTATCCAGCAGCTTGGTAGCAGGGACCCTCTCAGTACCCCACTCCTGCCTGTTTTGCATACCTCCGCGCCGGTCGTCTGTAACGTCGACGCTCCACTCGCCAGTCGCCGGGTTCACGCGCACCTGGGGCTCGACTTCCTTCTCCGGGGCATTCCACCGCCTGGTCTTGTACGGCACCGGACCGAGCAGGTGGTCCACGAAGTCAGAGATGTGCTGTGGCGGAATCCACGCAGAACCGAGCCGGATGAAGATTTCGCCCGGAAGCAGATCCTTCGGCTGGGCCTTCTTCAGCTCTTTGACGTTGCGTCGATATGTCGGGTCGTTCTCCACCAGTTCATTGGCGAGCGCCAACTTGCGCCGTACCGCTCCGCTCAGGTACTCGTCTTTCGACACCCAGCCGTTCGTCACCGGATCGGTGAGCTTGTCCGGATCGCGGAACACCAAGTCCGCGCCGATCAGTTCGTCGAGGATGTCTTCCGGTTCCTGCTTCAGCAGTTCCGACATGCGCGCCCAGTCCAGCTCGCCACGTTCGTTGAGGACGATGTTCATGGCGTCGATAGGGCCGTCAGCGCTCTTCGCCTGGGTGCCGGGGGTGATGGTGCGTTCGCTGAAGATGTCCGCTTTGGTCCATGCCTCATGTTCCCGGTCGCGGTTCTCCAGAGCCAGCAGCAGCCCAGCGTCCGGATCCTCCTGAAACGCTTGCATGTTCGCTTTCTCGTGGAGGTAGCCGTGCTCTGCAACGAAGGCGTCGTAGTCTTTGTTCAGCTTCGCCTGAAGCATACCCACGTCTTCGTCAGACGCTTCCGAGTACATGGCAGAGACGAGCTTCTGCGCGTCTTCCCGGAGCTTCGTCATTGCCATGACGCGCTCCAGCCGCTTGCCCTTCAAGTCAGCCTTGACCAGCTTTCCGTCGTAGTTTACAAAGACCTCGCCGTCTTCAACCTTGAACGCGCCCTCCTTCAGTGTGTCGGGTGCCGCAATGGCTGCCTCTTCCTGCTTGACGACAGCTTCGTTGGTCGGGTCGGTGACGACGTTCTCCGGGAGCGTTGCCAGGGACGCGTTCAGCGACTCTTCGAGGTCGCGGCCGTCCGACTTCATGCCTGTTTCGTCGGCGCTCATCTGCCCGTACCCGGAGCCGACGCCCATCTGCCCCAGCATCATTTCCGGGTGCGCCAGAAAATACTCGTTGACCTGCACCGACCGGACTCCGCCCTCTTCGTCTTCATCGTCAGCGTTCCCGCTGGGAACCACCATCGGCCCGGTGGCATCCCACTTCTCGACGAACCGACCGCCTTCTCCGCGCGGGTGCAGCCGCTCGAACTCCGGATCCTTCTTCTGCAGGAAGATGATGTCCGTCGTGACGGCAGTTCCCGCAGTCTCCTTGAAGGCATCATTGGGCAGCCGGACGGCGCCGAGGAAGTCGGCTTGCTCGGACAGGTACTCCCGGAAGCGTTTCGCCGAGGGCGCGTCCATGGTGTGATGCGACGTGATGAACGCCACGATTCCACCCGGGCGCGTCTTGTCGAGGGTCTTGGCGAAGAAGTAGTTGTGAATCGCCTTGGTCAACCAGCCACGACCGCTCTGCTGATACTCCGGATCGTGGACAGGGTAGTTCCCGAAGGGCACGTTGCTGATAGCCAGGTCGAAGAAGTTGTCGGCCAGGTGCGTATCCTGGAATCCCTTCACGTGCACCGTAGCGTTCGGATAGAGGTTCTTCAGCAACCCACCGGTGAGCTTGTCGAGTTCTACGGCAGTACGCTTGGACCGCTGCGTTGTGCCCTCAGGCTGGAACCCGAAGAAGGAGCCGCTGCCGGCAGACGGTTCCAGCACGCGCCCGCCCTTGAAGCCCAGCCGTTCGACGGCCTTCCACATTGCCTTGATGACCGGGGGGGACGTGAAGTGTGCGTTCAGCGCCGAATGCGCCGCCGCCGCATATTCCTCGTCGGTCATCAGGGCCTTGATCTCCTGGTGCCGCTTATAGTGTGCTTTCTGGGTGTCGGTTTCGAGGATGCCGCGGAGCCGGTACTTCGAGATATTTTGCAACCCGCCAGACTCTTCCTCGGCCCACCTGTCAACTCTGTTCCAGTCCGGGTGAAATGCCTGCCCAAAGGCTCCCCAGCCGACGTATTTCGCCAGGACCTTGCGCTCTTCCTTGGTGGCTTTCCGGTCCCCTTCGGACTCCAACTTCTTCAGGACGCTCAACGCCCGCAGGTTGTCTTCCAGCTTCTGCTTGAGCGACCCTTCGCCTATCTTCTCTTCGTCGGTCAGGCGCAGATCGTCGGGGTTGCCCGAGAATGGGTCTGCCTTCAGCCCCCGCGCGGCGAACTGCGTCTCTGCGGGAGTTAGCTCAGCGGCGGGTAGGCGTAGTCCGGCAGGATCAGTTCCCTCGCCTCGTAGTCCCTCGCCCCCTGTGCCAGCAGGTCGCTGATCCGGTCGCCGATCCGCTTGTTCGCGTGGTGGAGTGCTCGGTCCAACTTGCCTGCCTTGCGGAGAGCGGCCACTTGCTTCGGGTTGGTCTCCTCCCAGCTTTTGATCAGGTAACTCAAATAGGCTCCCCGTGCTGACTCTGCCATCGTCTTTCTTCCTCCTGTCCGGTTTGGGTGCCGGGAGCTGTGCCGCCATTTCGTCAGCCGTGGGGGCGGCATCCTGTCCGCGCAAGCGTACCATGGGAATCTGCTTCAGGCGCTTGCCCGGCACCCGCTTGCGCTTGGTGGCGATCTCCTGATAGTGATAGGTTCCGGGTACGTTAGGGATCTCAGCGGCACCAAACAGCGCGAGCTGAGCCTTGCGAAGTGCGTCCGATAGAGTGAGCTTCCAGGACATTGCGCCCCTCCTCGATTGAGGGTCATTGTACCCTCGCGACAGAAACAGAAGAAGGCGCCCCCCGGAGGGGGCGCCTTTGTGGGTCAGTGGGTGTTGGTCGCTTCGGTTCGGGTAGTTCCGTCGGGCTGCGCGAACTCAGTACAGAAGACCAGCCGCGACGGTGCCTCGACTCGGTACTCGTTCCCGGCGTCGTCAGCCCACCGGGCGGACTTGCGGAGGGACTTGGCGGCAGAGCGGTCAAGGACTTCCTGCACAGACTTGCTCTCCGGCGACGGCTTCGGTAGCAAGTCACGATAGTCGGCGAGCACCTCGGCGCGGACCTTCCCTCCCGAACGCAGGATTCTCTTCACTGCCTCTCGGTGGGCGCCCCCGCGCGACTGCGACGTGCCTTTCATGTACCTGAAGTATTCCTTCCGCGTCATCTCGTGTGAGGCCTTGGCAGGTCCCAGCGCACCTCGTTGAACGTCGCTCAACTCGACGATCTTCGGCCAACCGATGGTG
>Ga0100390_10001453_pt1 | contig 20941 bp, 16 predicted proteins | sample CryGeymeta201514_FD_81540 | JGI IMG/M metagenome (GOLD analysis project Ga0100390, IMG submission 81540) | Groundwater microbial communities from Crystal Geyser aquifers in Utah, USA - Crystal Geyser metaG 2015-14 | ecosystem: Environmental > Aquatic > Deep subsurface > Groundwater | place... | reverse complement strand
TCTTTTCGGCGGCCAGTGCCCGCTATAACTACGCCAGCTCATCGCCAACCCGCTTATCCAGTGAACGCCAGCCGGAATCGATGCGGCCACACGTTGAGTATTTGTTTACCGGGGTGGAATGCCGCGCCAAGCGTTTGAATAACGACACGCGGATCACCTGTTTGATCACGGACAGTCGGCGGGTAGTGCCGGGTGCGCTGTTTTTTGCCATCGGCGGATTACGCACCAACGGCAACTATTTTGTGGAGGAAGCCGCCGACCGTGGTGCTGTCGCAGTGGTGACCGAGGAGGATCTGGGTGCCCGCTTTCCAGTCGGTACCATACAGGTTAAAGATGTGCGCAAAGCACTGGCACTGGTGTCGCGGCGCTTCTATGATGCGCCGGATGAACGCCTCCGCCTGGCCGGGGTGACCGGCACCAACGGCAAGACCACCGTCTCCATGCTGACGCAACATTTGATCGGAGGCAGCGATCAAGTCGGCCTGATCGGAACTGTCCGCTATGATCTGGGCAAACGTACATTGCCCTCATTTCGCACCACACCCGAGTCGGTTGATATTTATTCTTTGCTGGGGCAAATGGTGCTCAACCAATGCAGCGAAGCGGTGATGGAGATCAGCTCGCACGGCATTGATCAGAAGCGCACTTACGGTCTGGATGTCGATGTTGCCGCTTTTCTCAATCTCACCCGCGACCATATTGATTACCACAAATCCATGCAGGCCTACTTCGAAGTGAAGCAGCGTCTCTTCACCGGCGAGATGGGCCGCAAGCCCAAGGCGGCAGTGGTCAATGCAGACTGCCCTTACGGACGCAAACTGATCAAAGCATTGACCGGCGAACTGCCGTTGACGACATTCGGAATCTCGGCGGCAGCCGATGTGCGCGCCAGCGAGATCAAACTCCGGCATGACCGGACTGAGTTCAAACTCGTTTGGCCCGAGGGCGAGGCCCAGGTCAGCTCGCCGTTGCTGGGCGGATTCAACGTCAGCAACCTGCTGGCAGCCCTTACCATCGCTTACGTGCAGGGCAAGGCGCCGGAAACACTGCTCGATCGGATTGCGTCGTTCCCCGGTGTGCCCGGACGGATGGAGCGCGTCAATGCAGGGCAAGACTATAATTTACTGGTGGACTACGCCCATACCGACGACGCGCTGGCGCATGCCTGCGGGATGTTGCGGGAGATCACCAGCGGCAAACTGATCGTTGTGTTTGGCTGTGGTGGTGACCGCGACCGGACCAAGCGTGCCCCGATGCTGCAAGCCGCGCTCCAGGTTGCCGATGTGGTCTTTGTGACGGCAGATAATCCCCGCAGCGAACCGCTGGAGCAAATTTTTGCCGACATGGCGGCGGCGGAAGGGGCCGAAGCAGTCCACTTTATTGAAGACCGCAAGGACGCCATTTCGCGGGCTCTCGACGCGGCCCGCCCCGGCGACTGCGTGCTCATCGCGGGCAAAGGCCACGAAACGTATCAGGAGTTTGACGGCACAGTCACCCCCTTTGATGATCGCAGTGTGGCCCGCGAGCTCATTCGCCTGAAGCAAACTTGATGACGACCGGGAAGGATCATGCCAGCATGTCAATCAGCCGATCTTGCGCACATCACCGGGGGGGAGTGGCATCTACATCCCCCGCAGCGCATCCGTGGTTTTCACTTTGACACACGCCGGATCCAGGCGGGGCATTGTTTTGTCGCGCTGACCGGCGCGGCCCGCGACGGGCATGACTATCTGGCCGATGCGATGGAACGCGGCGCGTCCTGCGCTCTGACCGGGCGGGTAGTGGATTGCCGCCTGCCGCAACTGGTGGTGCGGGATCCGCTGACAGCTTTGGGAGCCATCGCCACTGCAGTGCGTGCCCGCTTTGTCAAACCGGTGGTGGGCATCACCGGCAGCTGTGGCAAAACCTCCACCAAGGAAATGCTGCGTCTGCTGCTCGGACGCGGGCGCACCCACGCGACGGCGGGCAACTGGAACAACCGGATCGGTGTGCCCATGACTTTATTTGAACTCAACAGCACGCAGCATGACTTTGCGGTGATTGAGGCCGGCATCAACCAGCCGGGTGAGATGGCATTACTGGGTGGAATGATCCAGGCCGAACTGACGGTGCTGACCAATATCGGACCGGCTCATTTGGAACTGCTCGGCTCGCTGGATGGTATTGCTGCGGAAAAGTCCCAACTAGCTGTCGCCGCCCGCACGGATTCGCCCCTCATCCTGCCTGCCGCCGCGCTGCAGCATCCGGCACTGGCTGCGCTGGCAGCGCGTTGCATGGCGGTGCGCTTTGATGCTGAGGCGGTTCCATCGGGTGTCCGGCAGGTAGTGGATTGCCGGATCGAAGCAGCGGATTCAGATCATTGCTCGAAGGTCTGGCTTGCGGGTCGTGCCTATCGCGTGCGCAGCTCCAGCTGCGGCATCGCTCAAAATGCGGCTCTCGCGCTGATTGCCGCCCGTATGCTGGGCATCGCCGATGAGATTCTGGCGGAGCGCCTGTCCCATTGGGAGCCGGCGGACACCCGCGGCCGGGCACTGGCACACGGCGGGTGCTATTACTATATCGATTGCTACAACGCCAATCCCGCTTCGATGGCCGACTCGCTGTTGGCCTTTCAGCAATCCGCACCCACTGCCATGCCGCGCTGTTATCTGCTGGGGGCCATGAATGAACTCGGCCCGGCGGCGGAAAGCTTTCACCGTGCTGTCGGCGCGAAGTTGCAGTTGCAGCCGGCTGATGCCGCAGTATTTGTCGGCCCTGCCCCACTGACTGCTGCCTATCGCCAGGGCGCACTGGACAGCGGGGGACGGGCGGAGCAAATCATCTGCGCCGAAACGGTAGCGGCGGCTCAATCTATGGTTGCCGATTTCAAAGGCGCGCTCTTGCTCAAGGGCAGCCGCTCCTATCAGCTGGAAAAACTGCTGCCGGAATCAGTGCGCTGATCTGTTTCATCCCATCTTAATTTCCATTTCCCATGCTTTCCTATCTCGCCGAATTCGAACACATCTTCGGGCCGCTGCGCCTCTTTCGCTACCTGACATTGCGCAGTGCCTTTGCCGGGCTGACGGCAATGAGCATAGGCTTTATCGTCGGACCCTGGCTGTTTGCCAAGCTGCGTGAGCTGCGGGCACGGCAGTCGCTGCGGGGCGCGGACGAAGTCGGGCAGTTGGCCGAGCTGCATGCGGCCAAGGCGCAGACGCCCACCATGGGGGGGCTGATGATTTGCGTGTCCGTGGTCATGAGTGCGGTGTTGTGGGCGCGACCGAATGTGTATGTCTATACCGGCTTATTGGTTTATGTCGGGCTGACGGTCATTGGATTTCTGGACGATTACCTCAAGGTGGCCCGGCGCAACAGTGACGGCTTGTCCGGACGCTGGAAACTAGCCGGTCAGGCTCTGCTGACTGTGCTGGCACTCGCACTGCTGCTCAGTTTTCCGGATTCCGCTGCCAAAATGCGTCAGCTGTGGGTGCCGTTTTACAAGGACGTGCTGATCCACTCGATGCCACTATGGGTGCTCGCTCCCTTTCTGTTTCTGGTGCTGGCTGGATCCAGTAATGCGATCAATCTGACCGACGGCGTGGACGGGCTCGCGATCGGCTGCACGGTGACGGTAGCGCTGGCCTACGCCATCATGGCCTATGTAGCCGGCAATGCCATCATCGCCGACTATCTGTTCATCAGCTTTATTCCCGGCACGGGCGAGTTGACGGTTGTGTGTGCTGCACTGCTGGGAGCGAGCCTCGCCTTTCTCTGGTATAATTCACACCCGGCAGAGGTGTTCATGGGCGATACCGGATCACTCGCGCTGGGCGGACTCATCGGCATGATTGCATTCATGGTGCACCAGCCCTTAACCCTGGTGATCGTCGGCGGCATTTTTGTAATAGAGGCCGGTTCCGTAATTTTACAAGTCGCGTCGTTCAAGACCCGTGGCAAGCGCATCTTTAAAATGTCCCCGATCCACCATCATTTTGAATTAAAGGGCTGGCATGAAAACAAAGTGGTGATCCGGTTTTGGATTCTCTCTTTGATCTTTGCGATGGCTGGCCTGGCCACCTTGAAATTGAGGTAACGATGAGTGCGCTTGCCATATTCGGAGCCGGATTGAGTGGCCGGGCGGCCCGCATGCTGGCGCTCGCGCGGGGGCACACGGTCACATTATTTGACGAGGCCGGTGGCGGGGATCAGGCAGTCTTCGGCCCCCCGCAGCTGAGGGGCTTTGATCGTTTTATCTTCAGCCCCGGCTTCGCCGCAGCACACCCCTGGCGCCTGCTGGCGGAGCAGTCCGGCAAGCCGGTGCAGTCCGAGTTGAGTTTTGCCGCCGAATTTTGGGAAGGACAATTGATTGGCATTACCGGGACCAATGGCAAGACCACGCTGACGCGCCTGTTGGCTCAGGCCTGGCAGCAGGCCGGGAAACATGCTGTCGCCGCCGGTAATATCGGCCAGCCGCTGAGTGAACTGGTGTTGACCACCGAGCAGCCGGCAGCCGCGCTGGCGGTGTGTGAAATCAGTTCCTTCCAGGCGGAGCTCTCGCAGGGCCTGCGGCTCGATGCGCTGCTCTGGACCAATTTTGCCGAGGATCACCTGGATCGCTACCCGAGCATGTCGGCGTATTTTATGGCCAAGGCTGAACTCTTGAAATGCCTCGGCCCGGCCGCCGTCTGTGTGCTCGGTCCGCAGGTCGTCCCCTGGCTGGAAGAGTTGCACGTCCCGTGCCGCAGCGCGCAGATCGCCGCTGCCGGGTGCCACTTGAACCGGGAACTGCAGCCGGACTCGGTCTTCAAGCGCACTCCCAATACGGAGAATTTCGCACTGGCTGCCACTTACTGGCATTGCCTGGGGCTGCCACCCGCAGCGCTGCTGCTGGCAGCCAATCAATTTGAGCCCTCAGCTTACCGCCTGGCGGTGGTGGCAGAGAAGGATGGAGTGTGCTACTGGAACGATTCAAAGGCGACCAATTTCCACGCAACGCTGGCGGCGGTGCAGGCAATGCCCCGGCCCATCATCTGGATTGGCGGCGGCCGCCCCAAGGGTGGTCAGATCGAAGCGTTTGCGGCAGCACTAGCGCAGCGGATCGATGCCGCCGTGCTGTATGGGGAAGCGGGGCCGCAACTGCTGGCGGCACTGCAGGGGCAGCTGGCACAGGTGCAGCTCGTGCCGGAATTTGAGCATGCCGTGCGGGTAGCCAGCAGACTGGCAGCGGCATGCCGTCCGTCCCATGTTCTGTGCAGTCCCGGTTTTGCCAGCTTCGATCAATTCGCCTCCTACCGGATGCGCGGAAAATCCTTCGATTCCATTGTTTTAGGTTTGTAGAATTTAGTGCAGGCTGAATATTCTCATTTATACCAAAAACCAATCTTCTTACATTATGAAAGTATCCAAAATTTTCGGCTGTGTGCTGAGTCTTCACATTTGTGTTATTGCAGTCTTGCTGGTGCAACCCGGCTGCCAGACCGGGCAGCCTCCAACGCAGGTCCACACTCAGGACCGCACCCAGGCGCTGCCACAGGAGCGCAGCCAGCCGCGGCCCCAGGCAGTCACGCAGACGTATACACCGTCCCGGACAATCCGCAGCAATGTGCCCGGAGCTGCGCGCAGTTCGGGTGAGCTGATCCCCGCCACCCGTCTCGGGGCAGAGGGCGATCTGGATGCCGCATTCAATGCCGGGTTTGACTCCACTGCCACCGACGATTTTGGCGTCGTGGAGCCGCTGGAACCGATGCAGCCGCTAGAGCCGCTGCAGCCGATTTCCGCCGGACCGACATTAATTCTGGCGGATGCCGGCTACCAAAGCTACACGGTTAAAAAGGGAGACAGTCTGTGGTCGATTGCCCGGCGCTACAGCGTATCGCTGGACGAACTTTACGCGGCCAATGGCTTGAACAAAAATTCGGTTATCCGGGTCGGACAGCAAATCCGGATTCCGGGCGCAGCAGCCTCCGTCACGGTCAACCCGGTTACAGCGGATAGGTATCAACCCAGTGGATACGAGCAGGCGACCAGCACGTACACCGTCCAGGCCGGAGACAGCCTATCGAAAATTGCCCGGCGCTTCAACACCTCTGTCGCTGCGCTCAAGGCTACCAACGGGAAAAATTCAGACATCATCCGGGTGGGAGAAAAGCTGACGGTCCCGGCGGCTGGCGCGGCGACGACGACACCTGCGGTGGTCCCGGCCACTGCGGCACCTGCGCCGAGCAGAGCTACAGCAGCAAGCAGTGGGGCCACCCGCACACATACGGTCAAAGCGGGCGAATATCCCGGTAAAATTGCCCGCCAGTATGGGATGACCACCAATGAATTGCTGGCGATGAACAGTATTACCGATCCGCGCAAATTACGGGTGGGACAGGTGCTGCGGGTGAGTGGCTCCGGCAGTGCGGCTAATGTTGACAGCCGCACGGAGACCGTGACCCGGCCAACGACGGCCCAGCCGGTGCCGGTCCTGCCCGCGCAAAGCACTCTTCGCGCCAAGCCGACTGAAATTCGGGTGATTGAAGCAGATCCTCTGGTCGAAGGTGATTTTGCCGAACCCGAGCCGGACGATGTTTTTGACAATGCGATCGAGATCCCGGTCATTCGGCTGGAACAATAATCCACTCAAGGGCAACCCTGGCTGAGCCACGATCAAGCCGTCCAGCATGAGTGCTCCTCTGGTCACGCGTCAGGTTTTCAGGCATCTTCCACCGGTTGGCTTTTTTCTTTGCCTGATTGTGGTGGCGCTGACCTTTCTGGGGCTGGTCATCCTGTTCAGTGCGACGCAATCGATGTATGAGGATCCGATGACCCTACTGCGGAAACAGCTTACCTGGCTGGTCATTGCCAGTATGGCCGGCGCCATTGCGTTTGGGGTCAACCTCGAAGCGCTGCGAGAGTATGCATATTTCCTCGGCGGTGGTTCGATGCTGTTACTGGGGCTGGTCTTGATTCCGGGCATCGGGGTTGAGGTCAACGGTGCGCGGCGCTGGATGGAATTCGGACCGATGCGCTTGCAGGTTTCCGAGATCGGAAAGCTGGGCTTACTCTTCCTGCTGGCACATTATCTGGCGGCGCACCGGCGTGACCTGGACAATATTCTCAAAGGCTATCTGGTGCCCTGTGCACTGCTGGGGCTTTTCTGCGGGCTGATCATTCTTGAACCGGACTTCGGGACTGCGTTCCTATGTGGTGCGGTCGGGGGAATGCTGATGTTTCTGGCGAACGTGCGCTTGAAATTCCTGATTCCAACCGGGATTCTGGCACTGTCGGCTTTTTCCGTTGCGGTGTATCATGATCCGGTCCGCCTGCAGCGCATCACTTCCTTTTTGGATGTGGAGGGCAACCGCGCGGACAGTGCGTATCAACTCTGGCAGGGAATCCTGGCTTTTGGGGCGGGCGGGATTCAGGGCGTCGGGCTCGGCGTCGGGCGGCAGCAAATGTCGTTCTTGCCCGAGGCGCACACGGATTTTATTTTTGCAGTGGTCGCGGAGGAGCTCGGCTTTATTTTTACTGCGGGTATCGTGCTGCTGTATATGACACTTTTTTTTATCGGCGTCTTGCAGCTGCGGCGGGCACCGAATCTCTATCAATATCTACTGGTGATGGGCGCACTGCTCTTCATTACCTTTCAGGCATTAATTAACATTGGCGTTGTCACCGGCACGCTGCCCACCAAAGGAATGTCCCTGCCCTTTATTTCCTATGGCGGTTCAAATCTGGTGCTGATGTTTGTGTTGACCGGAATTATCTTAAACGGCTTGCGCAGCTGGGAAATGCCATCACTGCGGAGGCAGCGGGAGATATGAGCAAGATCATTATCGCATGTGGTGGCACCGGTGGGCATCTCGCGCCGGGGATTGCTGTGGCTGAAGCTTTGCAGACCCGCGGGCATGACTGCGTGCTGCTGATCAGCGGAAAGCAAGTGGACTCGCGGCTGGTCGAAAAATACCCGCATTTGAATTTCATAACGACGCCCGGCTGCGCTTTTAGCGGTGGTTTGCTCCAGCGGCTGAAATTCGTCTTCAACCTGTTCTCCGGGGCACTCTTTGCGCGGCACCTGCTGCGCCGGGAGGTGCCGGAACTGGTGTTGTTGTTTGGGGGCTATCTCTCACTTGGTCTCGGACTGGCCGCACGGGTGACAGCTGTGCCGGTAGCGATGCATGAGGCCAACTGCGTGCCGGGGCGTTCCATCCGCCTGATGAAACGCTTGGCCAGCCGCATCTACCTGCCGGATGGCGTGCGGCTGCCAGGCGTGCCGCCGGGGATTATCCGCTACTATGGTTATCCGGTCCGCGCCGATATCCGGCATGTGCTGAAAGCGGATGCGGCCCGGCGCTTGAAGATCCGGGTGGCCAGCAAACTGCTGGTCATCATCGGGGGCAGTCAGGGTGCCAAGGCACTCAACGACTGGGTACTGCACAACTTCGGGCAACTCGCCCGTCAGGGAATTTCCGTTTATTGCGTGACCGGGCTGGGGAACAGTTCGGCCAGCACGATTCACGAAATTGCCCGGGCCGGCGCCGACGTCACGGCCACACTGGTGCCTTTCTCCGACCAGATGGGTGATGTAATCTCGGCTGCCGATCTGGTGATCTCACGGGCCGGAGCCGGATCGATTGCGGAGATCATCCGCTGCCGCGCACCCGCGATTCTGATTCCGTATCCTTTTGCGGCGGATGATCACCAGCGCGCCAACGCCCGCATGCATGAACAGCACGGTGCCGGTATGTGGCTGGAGCAGGACCAGCTCGATCAACTGGCCGACGAAGTCAAAGAACTCATTTTCAACGATGCGCTGCTGGCTAAATTCAAGTCGAATATGCAACGCCTCGACCGGTTTGACTCCTGCCAGCGGATTGCTGCGGATCTGGGGGCACTTTGCGAAAATTATGGAATGGCCCGGACCGGGCCGGCAGCGGAGGTGCAATCATGAAGCCGACACCAGACGCGCCGTATCTTTTTCTCGGCGTCGGCGGCATGGGCATGGCACCGCTGGCCTGCTGGATGGCTGAAGCCGGGTATTCAATAACTGGATACGATGCCTGTTTGCAGGAAGAGGTGCGCCAGCATCTGGTGACGAGTGGAGTCAGCCTGCGGGACTTTATCTTTGCGGAGCAGTTGAGTGCATTCACCAAGGTGGTGCATTCCAGTGCGGTGCGGGATGGGCACCCGCTGCTGGATGCCGCCAGGGCGGCAGGTTTGGATTGTGTGCGGCGCGGTGAAATGCTGGCCCGAATCGCAGCAGAGCTGCAGTTGATTGCAGTGGTTGGCAGTCATGGAAAAACCACCACCACCGGCATGATTGCCTACGCGCTGCAAGCTTGTGGAATCACGGCCAACTATTTGTTGGGCGGCTTGTTTGCTGACAACGCGCTGGCACCCTATCGCTACACGGACAGTGCCTGGCTGCTGGCGGAAATTGACGAGAGTGATGGCACCATCGAAGGCTTTACCCCCGAGCACACGCTGGTGCTCAATCTCGACTGGGATCATGCCGACCGCTACCAGCAGGCCGCGCAGTTGGAGAGCACCTTCCGCGCCCTGGCCTGCCGGACCCGCCAGCAGGTATGGCTGCCGGCAGGGCTGGAGCTGGCTGGTCTGGAGCCCGCGAAAACGGCCCGTTATACTGTGCCGCCAGGAGCCGATTTCAATCAGGTCAATGCCAGTGCCGCACTGGCCCTGCTGCGCGGTCTGAGCCGGAACCTGCCGCCGCAGCCTTTAGCCGGATTCCCCGGCATTGCCCGCCGGCAGGCGGTGCTCTACGATACGCCGGCACTGACCCTGGTTGAAGATTACGCGCATCACCCCACCGAGATCGAGGCCTTGCTGCGGCATCTAAAGCAAAGGGCGGCGGGGCGGCAGCTGATTGTGGTCTTTCAGCCACACCGGTATAGCCGCACCCGTCAATTCAAAGCGCAGTTTGCCGCGACCTTGTCACAGGTGGATGCCTGTTACCTGTTGCCGGTTTATGCCGCGCATGAAGCTGTGGTCGAGCGTGGCGAACTGCGGGATCTGGTCGATGCCTTTCAGGGATTCGAGCCGATGCTGCTGGAGTTTGCATTGCCGGGTCTGCAGCAAGTGATTGCCGCTGCCCGGTCGCAGCCCACCATGTTGGCGATTGTGGGTGCCGGTGATATTGAAGATTTCGCAGATGCCGCCGCCGCCTTGCTGCGGCAGCCTTACAGCCAGGAAGCTGCGTGGCTGGATTTTCTGCAGCGACGGCTCTCGCCGGACACGGTGATCAAGTTGAATGAACCCCTGGCCCACAAGACGACCATGCGTATCGGCGGTCCGGCCCGGATCTATGCCGAGCCCGCCAGTCGAGCCGATTTACAGCAGCTCCTGAAAATGGCGGCGCTCTTTGAGCTGGAGTATTGTTGTATCGGGCGTGGTTCCAATCTGCTGGTGGCCGATACGGGCTTTGACGGCCTGGTGATCCGTTTCAACGCCCAGGCATGGCGGCGGGTTGAGCCGCTTGGTGAAGGGCACATCTGGGTCGCCGCCGGTGCGCGCTTAAAGGAAATTTGCGGCTTTGCCAGCAAAGCGGGTCTGGCCGGATTTGAATTTTTGGAGGGCATCCCCGGTTCGGTTGGGGGTGCGCTGCGGATGAATGCCGGCGCCATGGGCAGTTGGATGTTCGACGTGGTGGAGCGGGTTCAGTTTATCGATGCCAATGGGAATTATCAGGACTGGCCGCAGACTGCCTTTCAGGTTGGCTACCGCCGGGTAGAGGAGATCAGCCACGGCATTGCGCTGGGAGCCGTTTTAAAGAGTGCCGAGACCGCAGACGAGTCCGCCATCCGCAGCCGCATCGATAATTACTCAAACGCGCGCAAGGAGAGTCAACCGCGCGGTCCGAGTGCTGGTTGCATCTTCAAAAATCCGGCGGGTAATTTTGCGGGTCAATTGATTGACCGGCTCGGGCTGAAAGGGCTGCGGGTCGGGGGGGCGGAAGTCTCGCCGGTGCATGGTAATTTTATTGTCAATCAGGGCGGTGCCACTGCAGCCGATGTGATTGAACTGGTGCGCCGGATCCGCGCGCGGGTTAAAGCGGCATCCGGCTACGAGCTTGAGCCAGAAGTCTTACTCGTCGGTGCCAGCTGGGCGGAAGTGCTGCAGGAGGGGAACGATGCATAAGCCGCCAAAGATTCTGGTGTTGCATGGCGGCACCAGCCGGGAACGCGCGGTATCGCTGGCCAGCGGGCAAGCGCTGGTGGCTGCGCTGGCAGTGCACCATACGGTGGAACTGGTGCGGCTGGATGCCGATGCTCTGCCGCCAGGTATTCAGCCGGCGGATACGATTGTCTTTCCTGCCCTGCACGGGCGTTTTGGCGAGGATGGGCAAATCCAGGCGCTGCTGGCAGCCGCCGGCGTGGAATATTGTGGCAGCGATGCTGCAGCCAGTCGCCTGTGCATGGATAAAGCGGCCACCAAGCGCATCGCCCGCGGGCAGCAGATTCCGACGCCGGACTGGCTGGAATTTGAGGCGTCCGGGACGCCGCTGGCCGATGCTGTGATCGAGCGCCTGGGCTCCTCGCTGGTGGTCAAGCCGGTTGATGAAGGCAGCAGCGTGGGCTTGCACTTTGCCGAGCATCGTTCGGCGCTGGGGGTGGCGCTCTCGCAGATTCATACCGGACGCTGGCTGATTGAACAACGTATCCGCGGACGGGAGTTGACGGTCGGCCTGCTGCTGGGCAAAGCCATGGGCGTGGTGGAGATCGTCAGCGCCAGCGGGGTGTATGATTATCAGGCAAAATATACGCCCGGCACCACCGAATATCGTTTTCCCGCCGAGTTGGACGTTCAAATCGAGCGGCAGATCCGCGATTACGCAGAACGCCTCTTTGCTGCCTGTGCTTGCCGGGATTTTGCCCGCATCGATTTTTTACTGGATGGACGGCAGCTGTATTTGCTGGAAGTCAATACCCTGCCCGGATTGACCGCGACCAGCTTGTTGCCCAAGAGTGCCGCCTGTGTGGGTTATGATTTTGAGGCGCTGGCCGCAGCACTGGTGGCACCGGCGATCCAGCGCCTGGCGCAGCGGGGGCAAGGAGGGCCGACAGCATGATCGGGCGCGGCACCAGCAAAGGCAGCAGCTCGGCGGACGGCTCGCAAAGCTGGCGGGAACTGGCGGGAAGTCCGCGTAAACGGGTCAACTCTCCCCAGGCCAGGAAGCGCCGCCAGGTTAAACTGCTCAAGCTGCTGACGGCGGTGCTGTTGCTGGCAGGTCTCAGCGCGCTGGTGTATTGGCTGATTACGGTGGTCCAGAGCCGGGAGGAGCCGATCCAGCTCAGCACACCTTCACGGGCGGTGGAGCAGCTGATTTTTGATACCGATGGTGTGCTGCCGGATCGCTGGCTGGGCACGGTGATACGTCTGAAGCAAGGCACCACCATGATGGAAGTGGATATCCACGCGATGAAGCAGGCGCTGGAAAATGAGCCACAGGTGATTTCAGCTTCAGTCGAGCGGGTGTTTCCCAGTTCACTCAAAATCTCAATTAAAGAACGTCAGCCGGTGCTGCGGATGGCGGTGCAGGGGCGGGACGGACAAACCGAGCAGCGGATCGTCGCGCGCGATGGCACGATTTATACCGGGGTCGGCTATGCCCGCAGTGCGCTGGCCAGCCTGCCGTATTTACAGCCGCATCAGCGCAGCGATGGCAGTATCCGCCCGCTGCGCGGGATGGAACGGGTGGCGGAATTACTGGCCGTGGCGCGTCAGCAGCAGCCGGAGTTTTACCGCAGCTGGCAGGTGATTTCGCTGGAGCACTATTCGGGTAATCCGTCGCTCTTCGGGGAGGTCATCGAGGTGCGCACCCGTGCGGGCCTGCGCATTATCTTTGCCGCCGCGACGGACTTCGGCCTGCAACTGGACCGGCTGCAAGTCATCCGTGAGCATGTGCGTGCCCGGGGAAACCCCGCCATGGAACGTATCGATCTTTCTTTACGTGGTTCCGCTGCTGTGCAGTTTCGCAATGGCCGCATCAGTAGTTTTTAAACCATGTCCACCCATCACCTCAGTATCTCTGCCTGAATGAGTGAATCCAGAGTAGTTGGCGCAGTCGAAATCGGGACCTCCAAAGTGGTGGTGCTGTTGGGCGAAATCATCGACGATGCGGGCCTGAATATCATCGGTCACAGCATCGGCTCCTCCCAAGGCGTGAAAAAGGGAGTGATCCATAATCTCAGCGCGGCCAGTGACTGTGTGCATGCTGCCATCATGAAGGCGGAAAAGCATGCGCAATCACGCATCGACGAGGTCTATCTGGCACAGACCGGCAGCCATCTGATCGGTAATTTTAATGTCGGCAGCACCAACGTCAGCTCGCCGGATAACCTCGTGCGTGAGATCGACATCCAGCAGGCCCGGGAAGATGCCAAGCGGCGCAAACTCCCGGCGGACCGCACCTACATCCACCACATTCAAAATCCCTTTCTGCTCGACGGGCAGCAGGTGGATAGCCCACTCGCGCGCGAAGGCCGTCATCTGCAAGTCGGCTATTGGTCCGTGCATGGTGAGAGTTCCAGGGTCAGTGACAGTTTGCGGGTGATTCGCGGGATCGATCTGGATGTAAGTGATATCATTATCTCCAGCATCGCCTCCGGCGCGGTGCTGCTGGAGGATGCCGAGAAAGAGCATGGTGCCCTCGTCATCGATATCGGCGGTGGCACTACCGACTATGTGCTCTACCGCGGCGGCTATATCGTCAAAACCGGAGTGGTCCCCGTCGGGGGGGATCACATCACAAATGATCTCAGCATCGGCCTGCGGGTGGGCCGCAAGAGTGCCGAAGCGTTCAAGCTCAAATATGGCCGCGCCTATTATGACAGTGCCGACCGCGACGAAAAAGTCTGGCTGATCGGTGACTTCACTATCGGTGACCGGGAATATCCGCTGGCCGCGATTACCCGCATTATTGATGCCCGCGTCTCCGAAATCTTCAGCATTATCAAAGAAGAGTTAAGCGAGGCGGAACTTTATTCGCCCGCCGGGATTGCCTGCGGCGTGGTGCTGACGGGCGGCACGGCGCAACTCCGGGGTATTGACGAGTCCGTCCGGCGTCACCTGGGTCTGGCGGCCCGCGTTGCCGAGGGGCCGCTGGACGTCGCGGCAGAGCTGCGCCAGCCGATTTACAGCACGGCGCTGGGACTCCTGCATTATGCGCTGACCGGACAAGAAGATCGACAAAAACCGGCCAAACCTGCCAGCATCCTGCGTAAACTCAGCGGCCTGCTCAACTTTGAATAAGTGAATCCCCCCAGCGACAGTTCAACGATGGATCTCCGTGCCAACGCTGCCTTAAAAATCAAGGTAGTCGGAATCGGCGGCGCCGGCACCAATGCGGTGGATGCGCTGCAACTCGACGAATGGAACGGGACCGGCAGCATTCAACTGGCCGCTATCAATACCGACGCTCAGGCACTCTCCCGTTCCCAGGTTCCGGAAAAGCTCATGATTGGCCGCCAGGTGACCCGTGGACTCGGCGCGGGCGGTGAGGTCGATGTCGGACGTCAGGCCGCCGAAGCAGATCGCGCGGCCATCGCGGCACTGGTGGGCGAGGTGGATCTGCTGATTCTGGTGGTGGGGCTCGGCGGGGGCACCGGTAGTGCGGCTGCCGGCATTGTGGCGGAAGTCGCGGCCAAGACCGCTGGACTGGTTCTCGCTTTCGCCACCCTACCCTTTTCTTTCGAGGGCAAGCGCCGAAAAGAGATCGCCGAAGCGAGCTTGGGCGAACTCCGCCAGCTGGTGCATGGTTTGATCCCGCTGCCCAACGATATCCTGTTGCAGGAAGGTGAGGAAGACAGCTCCGTGCTCAACGCCTTTGCGGTAGCCGACCGCTGGATCGGGCGCGGCGTCAGCTCGCTGTGTGCGATGCTGTTAACCACCGGTCTGATCAATCAGGATATCAGCTCGCTGCGCTCGGTGTTTCATGCGCGGGGAGGACGCACGGTTTTTGGCACCGGTTCGGCCAGCGAGGGCGACTACGTCCAGGCCGCGCTCGAAGATCTGTTGATCTGCCCGCTCCTGCACTTAGGCGACCGCCCGGCCCGGCTCGACCGTATTCTCGTCAATATTATCGGCGGGCCCGATCTCGGGATCGCCCAGGTCAATGCAGTGGTGTCGCAGGTCGCCCAGCGCTTCAACTCGCGCGAGGACATTGTTTTTGGTGCGGTCATCGACGCAGGCCGCTCCGCCGCACTGGAAATCTGCGTGCTGGGCAAGGCCGGGCTTGAGGCTGCCGCCAGCCGGGGCGAGACTCTGCCGCCGCCAGCACCGCCGCCGGTATCAATGGAACCTCTCCAACTCGATCCGGCCATCGCCGGGGATGACCGGCCCCCGCGACCGGTGCATCAGTCCAAGCTGCGGAAAAGCAAAACCAATCCAGCTGCGGACCAGGAAGAGTTTCTGTTTGTGGACGACCATGCCCAGCGTGGATACTTCGACAAGACCGACCGCAACCTCTACCGCGACGAAGACCTCGACGTACCCACCTTCCTGCGCCGGGGTATCCGGATAAAGCTAAAAATTTAGCGCATTGGTGCACCAGAGGAAACATTTCCTGCCGCGCTGGGTCCGTAACAGATGACGCAGAAGTTCACCACTCACCCCCAATACAATATGAAACGATTATTATTCACGTTAGGTGCCCTGATACTGGGATGTAATTTTGTTTTTTCCGCCAGCGAGAGTATGCTGCGGGCAAATTACAGCCAGCAGATGGAAGCGCTGAAATCCGAGCTGCTGCGGGAAATTCCCGAGGTCAGTGCGGCCAGGAAATCGGCCTATGCCAAAGCCTTGCAGCAGGAGGAAGCGGCCCGGCAGGCATTGAAAGATGCCGAGGCTTTGATGGTGGAGATCGATAAGGCCAGAGCATTGGTGGGGCATGCCAAAAACAAATGGATCGCCGGCGCAAAAAAAGGCATCGAACAAACACAAGCTAAACTCAAGCAGGCGAAAAACGATGCGGAGCGCCGCGAGGCTCAACAGGAGCTGGCGAATTGGGAGAAAAACCTGGCCGAGGGCGAGCAGGCATTAAAGGAACGCAGTGCCAACTACGACAAGGTCAAGGCGGATGAGCCCAAGGCGAAAAAAGCGATTGAGCAGGCGCGCTCCGCGCTGGCTGATGCCAAAGACGCGGTGGTTGCCGCTACGAAGAATCTTGGGTTGAACGCATTTTTGACCGGGAGCCGACTGGACGGTAAGCTGGCGCGCTATGTGGCGTTAAAAGAGGCCACACCCGCAGCACTGGCAAAATATGCCGCTCAAAGCAGCGAGCACGAAAAGCGGGTGAACGCGCTACTGGCCAATGACGGGCTGCTGGTGCAGATTGCATTGGCCGATGGGCCCCGGCAGGCAAACCATAGCCCGGCACCGGATTACGGCAAAATGCTTAATATCCTGCACAGCATTCACACCGCCAGTAATCAGGCCGCCGATGGCCCGCTGGCGCGTCTGGCACTGGCCGTCGCGCTGGAGCACGCCGCACCGATCAAAATGCGCAGTGCCGATGCCGATACTGCTGCACCGGAATTTGTGGATCCCCTACAGCGTTATCTGCACTACGAGCAAGCGTATCTGAATAAGGAACTGGACCCGCACTTCAAGGATTTGACGGTCTGGGATATGCGCATGGTGGTCGATGGTGAAGAGCCGGAAGCCATAATTGCCTGGGGCCGGGAGATGCTGCGCAATTACCGCCCGGATCACATCACCACCTCCGACCACCGCTGGCGCTACGTCGGTCTGGTCCGCACGGATGTCCGCTACGGTTCACAGGACAACCAGCACGACAGAGATGACTTGCAGTTCTATCAGAACATTTTAATGAACGGCGGCATTTGCGGACGCCGGGCATTCATTGGCCGCTTCATTTTGCGGGCCTTTGGCAACCCGACGACTGCCCGTCCCCAGCGGGGACATGCGGCACTGGTGCGTTGGACGCCGGATGGATGGGTGCCGGTTTTAGGTGCCGGCTGGGGCTCCGGTTGGACCAAGACACCCTATGACCGGGACCTCGATTTTTTGGCGACCACTCAAGCCCGGGCACTGGGCGAGAACTATCTGCAGGTCAAGCGGGCCTACTGGGTGGGCGATCTGCTGGATGAGCCGCGGGCATGGGGCCTGCTGAATCGGCGCAATCCGCCCGGGTTTTGGAATGGCGTGGCCCTCTACACCCAGCGGGCACTGATTGCCGATTCCCAGGCACTGGGTGCGGTGGGTGAGGAGCTGGGCGAGGCCAATGTCTCGAATGTGGTGTATGCGATTGAAACGGCTGAAGTGACAGATGCGGATCGTGAAATCCGGGTGGATGAACGGGGTGTGATCATCATTCCGGCCGCAGCCACCAGTTCACCCAAGTCGAGCTCGGGGCGGATCATCTTTACCCCCAGCGTATTGGGTGGCTTGCAACTGCACTATCAGCGCAGCGGCGGTAAAATGGACTTTGAATACACCATTGATGCGCCCAAGGCCGGACCTTATGCGCTGGTTGGAAAAGTGGTTACCCCCAGTTGGCAGCAGCATCTGGTGGTCTCGGTCAATGGTGATACGGCCGTTGCCGAAATCCCGCTGCCGTTTACAGTCGGCTTATGGGAGCACACCAAACCGGTGCAGGTGGAACTCAAGCAAGGCAGGAACGTCCTGCGTTTTTCACACAGGTCGGACGGCTACGACAAGGGATTCACGATCAAGGAGTTTCAACTAGCCCCGGTGCCCGCACATGCGCGCAGCAGCCTTTTTTAAATCCGCATGCTGAGCTAGCGCTTTCTTTTTGGTCCGAATTCCTCCGCTTACGAACGGAGTTTCCAACAATTAATTAAAAGCCTGATTTACTAACTTTAAGGCATATAGTAATTTCTCCTGCCGCAGAACGATAGGATCCGTAAATATTTAAATAAAGTTCTGGTAGGCTTCAGAGGCGTCTCCACCTTCTGAAGCAAAACGCCCGACGTGAACGCTAACGGCTTGCGGCACACCCATGTGCAGGCGCTTGGCGATCCAAGCGTTCGGAGCGTTGGTGTGGCGCTTCAACTCGCAGGCAACCCATATTTTCCACGCTTTGGATTTCTTCTGCTCGCGCGCGGAAACCTCGGTCTGCCCCGCCGCGCGCAAGCCGCGTTCAAGTAAGGCTTCCCAGAGCAGCTCGTTCGCCTCGGCCAGAACACGGCCCTCCATCCGCAAGGCCTCGAAATCCCCCTCCTTGAGCAAACCTTCGCTTTTCAACAATTCCTGCTTGAACTCCCGACTGCCCAATGCCCATCCACGACACATTTTCTCGAACGCCATGTCCTTCTGCGCCCCGGCATCCGAGGACAGCCACTTCAGATAAAAAGTGTAGCTACGCCGTCCTGAAGCCGTGTCGGCCAGTTTTCCGGCGTGCCAGAGCACTCCCGTTGGGTCTAAAAATTCCGGACGTGACTTCGAATGCCGCAGATACCAGTAACTCGACCACCGGTAACCGCCCAATCCGGCAAGCTCGCAGATGCGCACGCACCGGGTTCAGATGGACGTAGTGCAACAGAGCTCGCAAATAAGCATCTTCCTCCACAATCAAACTCTTGAAGCGCCCCTGGAAAAGCTTCCCGTTCACTTTGCGCATGGAAAAGCATCAGGCTCGCGCAAGTTATTGATATTTTTTTACTGGCCTGATAGTATTCAGTTGTTCCAAAAAACACAGGTGCCGGCCATTCCCAGTTCGCTATTTTCAGTTTGCTGACCGACTTGCGGTCAAAGCAATTCACTGACTCTATCACATCTGAGACTGGCCCGGTGGCGCAGGCACGCGTTACGCGGCGTTGCTGGATATCGTCGCCGAGGGCGGCACCCTCACGCGTGATGACGCGGGCATCCATGTCTCCGGGGCAGACCGGGCTGTGCTCTTTATTTCCGGCGGCTCCGCCGCCGTCGCCGAAATGCTGCTCCAGTGCCAAAGCATCGATGCCGCAGGCCGACGCGTCATCCACATCCTGCCCGTCCTGCCGCCCGCCTGGCCGCAGGGCCGCGTGGCCGGCCGACGCACCCGCGGCGGCCACAGAGTGGACCTCGTCTGGGACAGTGGAAAGTCCGTCGCCCTCACCCTGACCGCTGCACTCGACGAAACCGTCGTCGTCCGTCACGGTAATGACTCCCGCGAAATCCACCTCACCGCCGGCGAAACCCGCAGCCTGGAGTTTCCCCTGCCGAAAGCACCATGACCCGTCTGTTATTTTTCGTCTCCGCTTCACTGGCGGGCATTTTTGCCGCCCTGCTCGTAGTGGCCGCGTGGCCAGGCGCATTGACCGCCGCTGCTGCCGACAATGTCGTGATCATCCATGTCGACGACCTTGGGTGGCGCGATCTCACCTGCATGGGCAGCCCGGTTTACGAGACTCCGCACATCGACGCCCTGGCCGCCAGCGGCATCCGCTTCACCAGCGCCTATGCCGCGAGCCCCATCTGTTCACCGTCGCGGGCCTGCATGCTGACCGGCTCGCAACCGTCGCGCCACGGCGTTTACACCGTAGTCAAAAACCGCGGTGAGCCAGCGGACTGGAAGGTCATTCCACAAAAGAACAACCAGTTTCTGCCGAAAGATTACCCCACCATCAGCACCGTGCTCTCCGCCGCCGGGATCGCCAACGGGGCCATCGGGAAGTGGCACATCTCGGGCGACGTCCCGTCACACGGCTTCGCCGAGGGGAAATTGGGTGGCTACCTGGGATTGCCAATCAACTACTTCGCTCCGTTCAAGCTGGGCTTTTTACCGGAGGACGTGCCGGACGCTTCCTATTTGCCGACCTATATCCGGGATGCCGGGATCGACTTCCTCGAACGCCATCAGGACCAAAGGTTCTTCCTTTATTTCTCCACCTATCTCCCGCATGACGAAAGCCGAAATGAGGGCGAGGAGCCGAAAGGCGCAGGCATGTTCCGCCTGGCGGCACCACAAGCAGTGCTTGCAAAATACGAGCAGAAAATCGCGGCGATGCAACAGACCGGCCAGGATCTGCAGGGGCACGACAACCCGGTCTATGCTGCCATGATCGAGGAGACCGACCGCTCCGTCGGTGCGATCATCGACAAGCTGGACGAACTCAAACTGCGGAAAAACACTCTGGTCCTCTTCATCTCCGATAACGGCGGGCTCAGTAAATACACCAGCAACCGCCCCTTGCGCGGCGAGAAGACCACCCTCTACGAAGGGGGAATCCGGGTGCCCTTGATTGCATCGATGCCCGTCCGGATCGCCGCAGGCACCGTCTCGGACGAGCCCGTCTCCGGGATCGATTTTTATCCGACCCTCTGCACCTTCTTCGGCGTGTCTCCTTCCGAACCAGCCAAGGTCGATGGCGAAGACCTCAGTGATCTGCTGTTCCGCAGGCAATCGCCCGCCACACGCAACCTGTTTTGGAATTTCCCATGTTACACCGACCCCGCCGATCCGGCCAAAACCCCGCGCAGCGCACTGCGTCGCGGCGACTGGAAAATCATCCACCGTTATGAAGACGACGGCTATGAACTCTACAACCTCAAAGAGGACATCGGCGAAGCCAGGGATTTATCCAAGAGCCACCCACAGAAACTCGAGGAAATGCGCCGCCAACTCGAAGCCAGCTACGCGCGCTTTGGCGCGGTTCCATCACTGCCCGACAATCCGGATTACCAGCCCAAACCGTAAATTCGGGGAGATGAAGAGGCCAAAGTAATTGAGTTAGGCCAGCAGCACACCGTAGCCGCAACGCTTCCGCTGCGGACCCGGTCCGAATCCACCAAGCGGCCCTACCAGCGGTAAGCGGCCCCGGCACCGCTGGATTGCCGATTGGGGCACAACGCCACATTATGTCAAAACTTCGTAGGGAGATTGTCTGAGTGAGTGTGCGAACGAGTCGACCGTGAAGCGAAGATTGGATATAATGGGAGTTGGGCGTGGAGACGGCCCATGCTGCAAATTCGAGGGGCGCGCGGGGCGGCGGGGCGG
>Ga0100390_10001437_pt1 | contig 21064 bp, 8 predicted proteins | sample CryGeymeta201514_FD_81540 | JGI IMG/M metagenome (GOLD analysis project Ga0100390, IMG submission 81540) | Groundwater microbial communities from Crystal Geyser aquifers in Utah, USA - Crystal Geyser metaG 2015-14 | ecosystem: Environmental > Aquatic > Deep subsurface > Groundwater | place: USA... | reverse complement strand
CTGAGATGGCTCGGCGAGCGAGGGGTTATTTTCGATCCGCCGTACGACCACCAGGCGCATGCTCTCGAACTCGCGCTTACACCACCGTTCCGTGACCTCGTCGTGACGACCGGAACCGGTTCGGGCAAGACTGAGACCTTCCTCCTCCCGATATTGGGCCGAATGGCGGAGGAGGCTATGAGCGGGCGCTCGTTCTCGACGCGCGCCGTTCGGGCGTTACTCCTCTACCCGATGAACGCGCTGGTCAACGATCAACTCGGCCGCTTGCGTGTGCTCTTCGGCGACAACAACGTCGCACGCTGGTTCACTGACAAAGGTGGGCGCCCAATGAAGTTCGCTCGCTATACGGGGCGGACCCTGTACCCAGGCAGCCGCAAGGAGGACACTAAAAAGCACTGGACGCGCTTAAAAGAGCCGCTCGAGTTCTTCACGAAACTCGAAGATCGCGCAGCTTCTGATGCCGACGTGAAACGCTTGATCGGCGAGTTGCGGCGCCGCGGCAAATGGCCGGCGAAGCCGCCAACCAGTCCGGATTGCGAGGACGGCATGAGCGCCTGGCTGGGCAAGGGCGCTTGGAAGCGAGGTGACGAGTGGGTCCGTACTGTCGAGCGTCCAGAGGATCCAGAACTATTCCTGCGGCACGAGGCGCAGGAGGGGGTTCCTGATCTCCTTGTCACCAATTACTCGATGCTGGAGTACATGCTCCTTCGTCCTATTGAACGGGACATCTTCAGGATGACCGCCGAGTACTATGCGGATCATCCAGGAGAGCGGCTGATCCTCATTTTGGACGAGGCCCACCTTTACAGGGGCGCACAGGGGACTGAGGTGGCGATGTTGATCCGCCGCCTACGTAACCGACTGGCACTTCGTCCGGAGCAGTTGCAGGTCATCTGTACGAGCGCGTCGTTTTCAGATCCTTCAGCGGCAAAGAAGTTCGCCGCTGACCTCGCGGGCAAGCCTCCAGAAGGATTTGAGGTTCTTAGAGGGACGAAGCGCGCGTCTCATCCCTCCGGGCCCGGCGACAGGCGAGTTGCGGAGACGCTTGCGGGAGTGGACCTCCGCCGGGTCTACGAAGGCGACCTGGCGGCTCGTCTTGACGCGGTCATGCCGGTTCTTCAGTTGGCAGACGATCAAGTCTCGTCTGAGTCCCTGCTGGACGAGGCAAGCGCGTCGCCTGACGGAGACCCGTTGGGGAGGGCTCTCCACCGCGCGCTCAAGCAGTTCCCGGTGACCGGTCGCCTCGTGAACCTCACAAGCGGCGCGGTAGCCGACGAAGACCTCGAACGTGACTCTGCAGGCGTGGGACCGGCTCAGGAGATCGGAGAACTGGCCTCACGGCTCTTTCCGGAAGTTGAGGCTGATCTTGCCCGCGTTGCCACTAACGCCCTGGTTGAACTCACTTCCATGGCGAAGCCTGACAGCAAGCAGGCACCACTCCTAGCTGCTCGCGCCCATGCATTCTTTCGAGGGCTCCCGGGCTTATGGGCATGCTCGGATCCGCAGTGCTCCCATGTCTCCGACTCTCAGCGAGAGCGCTGGGACACATTACCGCCGACTGGAGCGCTTTACGCTCAGCCTCGTCGGACATGCGAGTGTGGAGCGCGGGTGTTCGAAGTTTACACGTGCCGGTCGTGTGGCTGCGCATACTTTAAGGCCTATTCGTTCGATCCCGGCACTCCCGACTATCTGTGGGCAGAGGATATTGGTGAAGTGGACGGCGTGGACGGGGTCGTCCAGCCCGTATTTCTCTCACTGGAGGAACCTCCCGCAGGCTCAGGAGCGCGGTTCGAGTACCTGGATCCGGTGTCCGGCCGCGTAGGATCAGGGAACGACGCAGCTCGTGAGATATGGCTCCCGCCTCTTGGGCAAAAGGACACGAGCCCCGGAGAGTTTCAAAACTGCCTCCGCTGCGGAGCGGACGGTTCAGACCACATAATGGACCATGTGACGAAAGGCGATGAGCCATTCCAGGAGATCGTTTCCTCGCAGGTCCTCGAGCAGCCCCCGCGCCAAGAGGTCGACACTCCGCTCAAGGGGCGCAAAGCACTCATCTTCTCCGACGGGCGACAAGCAGCCTCACGGCTTGCCGGGAAACTTCAACAGTATTCGATGCGCGACGCGGTGCGGCCGCTGCTCCTAGACGGGTTGAGCCGGCTAGAGCAGCGTTTCGGAGGTCCGGTGACACTCGACCATGCCTACGCCGCCCTCCTGACAGGCTGCGCCATGAACGGTGTCACCCTGCGCCCCGCTCAGGCGCCGCACTTCGAGGAGGATCTTGCTCTATTCCGGGAATTACTGACTAGCGCCCCGCCAACCACGGAGCAGGAAATCCGCAGCAGGTCAGCGGAACTGAACACGCACCGTACAAATAAGGCCCTGATGCTCGCGCTCTATCCGGTGCTGAAGGACCCACATACCGGGCTCAGCGCCCTCGGCTTGGCGACAATCCGCGCCTCGCTCGACCCAACAGACCTGCGAGCGTTCCAGAAGTTGCCGGCGCCGCCTGAGCCCGCTCACCTTAGCGAGGAAGAGCGCCGTTGGGCGCTGCTTGATCTTTGGCTGAACGACGCGGTCCTTAGTCACGCATTGTATCTGCCCACCACGCCGAGCGAGTGGCTCGACGCTAGCACAGGGGCGAAGATACGGCGCACAAAGGCGACGTTTCCATCGTTCGTGAAGGATTTCGTCGGTACGAAGTGGTTCAACGCAAACCTCAAAGGACGAACAGGGGCGCCGTCGGAATGGGGGAAGTTCCTCTCGAAGGTCTTCGGGACCAACGAGACCGCCAATGGTTTTATACTGAGGGCCGCCAAGCTCCGAGTGGTTACAGAGGAAATCGAGTGGCGCCGCTGCGATACGTGCACCACAGCCCAGCCGTTCAACCCGCTCGCCGCCGATCGCTGCCGCGTTCGTCCGGGCCACAGGGTCTGCACCGGCACGACTAGCGCGCTAGATCCTGCGACCGACACCGTGTTCCGGTCGCGAAAGGGGCACTTCCGCCGACATGTGGAGAGGCTCGCGGCCGATCCCGATTACGCGCCCCACCCATACGTCGCCGCCGAGCACTCCGCTGCGCTCAACGACAGCAGCAACAGCGGCGCAGTGGCGCGAGCGGAATGGCATGAACTGAGGTTCCAAGATCTCGACGTTGAGGGTCCGGAGGGGCGGCGCGACGGCCCTATCGACGTTCTGTCATGCACGACGACGATGGAAGTCGGCATCGACATTGGCAGCCTCACGGCTGTAGCCTTGCGCAACGTGCCGCCTGGGCGGGCAAATTACCAGCAACGTGCCGGCCGGGCCGGTCGCCGGGGCTCTGCTCTCTCGACCGTAATTACCTACTGCGGCGCGGACAGCCATGACCAGGAGTTCTACTCGCACCCCGCAGCGATGGTTAGCGGCCCAGTGCCTGACCCGACGCTGAACCTGGACAACCTTGAGATCATTCGCCGGCACTGCTTCGCGCTCGTGATGAGCATGTTCCAGATGGCCGCGATCGCCGATCCCGACGACGAAAGCGTCAGTTCCAACGTCTTCGAGAGCCTCGGAATGCTGCAGGACTTCCGGACCGGAGATGCGATGGAGTTCTCCTACGCCGGCCTCAAGGCATGGCTCAATCGAGAGGCGGCCCGAGTCCGCGGTGCGTTAGAGGAGATCGTCCCTGCGTCCGTTGTTGCTGCGGCACCAGGGTTCGTGGACGACGTGCCTTTGGCGCTGCTGTCCGCACTGCGCGAGGTGGGCGCCGGCCCGTTGGAGGCATCGGAGGTGGAGGATCAGTTCTCACCCGCCGTCGAGGAACTCGTCGCGGAAGGTGGCGGGGAAGAGGCACAAGCTGCCCGTGGCACGCTAATGATGGGCTGGGGTGACGACGTAGACTTCGATGCGGTCGATACCGGCGCACCTGAAGCAGCGCACACCTCGGCGGACGTTGATCGGACCGAGGACGCAGCCGACGGAGGGCTCGATCCGGAGAAGTTGCTGGATCGTCTCTTTGATCGTGGGGTGCTCCCACGATACGCGTTCCCTACTGATGTGGTGACCTTTCACGTCTTTGATCCGGCCGCGAGTACCGAGCGCAAGGCAGTCCTCAAGTACTCTCCGCAACTCGGTCTCAACCAAGCGCTATCGGGCTATGCGCCAGGTCGAGAGGTTTGGGTGAACGGTGAGCGCCACTACTCGTTCGCCATCTGGACGCCATTCAACCGCCGGGACTGCTGGCAGGCGTGGTTCGGCATGAAAGTCTACTTCGAGTGCGACCGCTGCGGTTACGCTCGCGTCGAGCAGCGGAGCGACGAACACTATGTTGGCCAAGTTCTAGACTGCCCAGCCTGTGGTTCTGGCGGTTCCCTAGGGGTCGGTACGCGCTGGCTTCGTCCGCCGGGCTTCGCGAATCCGGTCGACCTCGACGCTGAACTCCCCCTTGATGATAGCCCCACTCCCACGAGGCCGACCCGCGCGAAACTGAGCGCGCCCTTCACCGACAGCGGACCAGCCGAAAGGTCCGACATTGCAACCAACGGCGCAGGCTACGAAATCTGGACTGCCAAGCAGCGGCTCGTTCTAACGAACACGGGCTCCCATGATCAGATGAAGCCGGGCTTCCTCTATTGCCCGAAGTGCGGTCGAGCAGAGCCGAACGGGTGGGCTGCCGGTCGCTTCCAGCGGGGCGGTCACCCTCGTCCAAACCCAGACCATCATCCGCATGGCGCGAGTTGCAACGGTACCCCCACGGTGGTGGTCCTAGGCAATGAGTTTGAGACGGACATAGCTCTATTCCGCTTTCAATTAGCCGGCGCTGTCGCCCTGCCGCCGGGGTCGGTCGTGGCCAAGATTGTGCTCACCACCGTCGCGGAGGCGCTTGCCTCTGCAGCGGCAAAGATCATGGACATAGAAGAGTCTGATATCGGCGCTGAGTTCCGCGTGGCGATGACAAGCGGAGGCCGGACGGGGAACCAAGTCGAGGTATACCTTTATGACCTCACACCGGGCGGCGCCGGGTTTGTGCGCTCTGCAGCCGCAGATCCGAAAAGGCTCTTCGAGGAGGCTCTCACGCGCTTGGAGTCCTGTGACTGCACGCATTCCTGCTACGAGTGCCTGCGCAGCTACAAGAACAAGTGGGACCACAAGTATCTCGACCGCAACTTGGGCGCGGCATTCATTCGCCACGTCATTCATGGTGAAGCGCCTACGCTCGGGACCGATGACGAAGAACGCCTCCTTCAAGCGCTAGAGGTGGACCTGACTGAGTCGGGACATACGGTGGAGCGGCTAGAGGGGGGGCTGAGGCTGTTGGACCTCTCGGGCCGGATCGTGGTACTCGGGCATCCGATGACGCCCGGCGCGGTCGGCTCAGCGACCGGCAGAGCACTCATCGCGAGTGGAGCGCCTCACGTCGTAGTGGATAAGTTGCTCGTGGACAGAGCACTCCCAGCAGCAGTTCGGGAGGCCACTGGGGCAAAAACAGGCGGCAGCGCTGGATTCACGCTACCGGCGTTTCTCCCCTCAGAAGTCAACGGCTGCCCCGTCTACGACCTGGCGTCTCTCGCTACCGACGAGCAGCCAGAGCCGCTCGCTAGGGTGGCGGTTGGCGGTGCCCCATCGGGATCGTTCATCGTTCAGCTAGCACGCCCCACGCTGGAGCGAATGGGAAATAGCGAGTTCGCCGCGGGGGCTTGGGTTGTCTTCACACCGACGCATCAGGATGACTTCGTGGTCGGCAACAAAGACCACACGCCTCGCTTGCTTGTCAGCAAGGCTGGGGCCTTCAACGCAACAAACGACCGCTGGACCTTTGGCTTGCCGCGCCTCCGGAAGGACAAGGTGAGTGTCCTGTATCTATCCCATGTCGCGCCTCGCTCGGAGACGCCGCGGGCCCAGGACGTGAGCGTCCTAGGGAGAGCGTTTGGCGTGTTCGTAAACGGAGTCCTCCACAAGTTGGGAGAGGCGTAATGGCGCGGATGCTGCCCGACGTTGATCCTTCCCAACTCCAGCACGCCTCCGAGGAACCTGTATATGTCGCGCTACGCGACCAGTTGGGCGACGATTATATCGTTCTACATTCCTATCCGTGGCTTCGCCCGTGGCGCAGCAAGGCTCTTGCCGAAGGCGAAGCTGATTTTGTCGTGCTCCACCCTTCTCGCGGTCTTCTCATCCTCGAGGTCAAGGGAGGGGATACGATCCGCTACGATGGCTACCGATGGTTCCGCGACACAAAGACCGGGCCGGACGAGTTCCAGGACCCGTTCAGGCAGGCGCAGCGCAACATGCATGCGCTTCTGGAAATCGTGCGAGAGCGATCGGGAGAACGGATCCGAAAGCAGGACCTCGTACATGGTTATGCGGTTGTCTTCCCCCACCAAGACTACGAGGGTTTGCCGCCACCTCACGCCGACAAGGCTATCGTGATCTCTCGGCGCAATCTCCCCTTCATGGCACAGGCAATCGAGACTGCATTTGCGGCTTGGACCGATGAACCGCGATCGCTTCCTCGCGATCGATACACGATGCTCGTGAACGACTGCCTGATGCCCAAGTTCAGGGTCTTCAGGCCCGTAGGTCCGGATATTGAACTGGTGGCCAACCAGTTACTCGAACTTACCGAGACACAGGCCCAAGTGTTCACGGGTCTCTACGTCCAAGATCGGGTGCTGGTTGAAGGAGTGGCTGGGTCTGGTAAGACATTCCTCGCGATACATCGGGCGCTAGCTTTCGCGCGCGAGGGTATGAAGACCCTGTTCGTCTGCTTCAACAAGGAACTCGCGACCTGGATTCGGCGACAGGTGCAGGAAGATCCGAGTACGGCCGACTTCCGCGATTTGCTGACGGTCAAGCATTTCCATGGTCTCGCCGCGGAACTTGCAGCTGAGGCGGGCATAGACTTCCGCCCTGCGGCTGGTGGCGCTCGAACGGAGGCATTCTGGAACGACGAAGTCCCTGACCTCATGGAGCAGGCCATCGTCGATCTCGCCGTGGACGGTCGCGAGATCCACTTTGACGCCATTGTCGTGGACGAGGCGCAAGACTTCTCGTTGGGCTGGTGGTACACGCTGACACAGTCGCTTCTGTCGGAGGCCGATGGCCCCCTTTACGCCTTCATAGATCCCAATCAGTCGCTTCGCGGCGAAGTGCAGTGGCCTGATGTCGAATTTGCAGCGCGCTTCAAGTTGACGATCAACTGCCGAAACACAAGGCGCATCGCCTTGGCGAGCGCCTCGGTTCTCGATCTAGAGTGTCACATATTCCCCCGTGCACCCCAGGGGAGCGCTCTGCGAGTGCTCCGCGCGAATTCCTCTAGGCAGCAAAAGGGGTTGGTAATTCAGGAACTCCGGTCTTTGTTGCAGCGGGAGGACGTGGCGCCCAGACAGATCGCGGTGATCGGACCCGCAGCCAAGGAGAACGGTAGTCTGTCAGACCTGACGGACATTGATGGCGTACCTCTAGTTATGTCAGCGGAGGAGTGGCGCGACGGTGAGGGTATACTCGTAACCACGGCCCGCTCATTCAAGGGACTCGAGGCCGAGGTGGTCGTGCTGTATGATCTCGACGGCTTTGGTCGACTGTTCCGAAGGGAGGATCTCTACGTCGCGTGCACACGCGCCAAGGTGCTGCTGATCGCGGTCGTGCATGGGGACCTGTGTCGCGAGGTTATAACAGCGGCCCAATCAGTTTCCGAGGCGTAGGCATGAGACTTCGGACGCAGTCTCGTGCCCAACTCAGCACTCAGTTTGGCTTCCTCGATGCCGAGGGGAGGCCGAGCGAACGTGCAATCGCAAATATTGTGCGCGCACCGCTGAGCCGCTGGGGGCTGAGTCCGAAGCGAGATGTTCTCAAGCACGCACGCGCCGAGTTCCGGGCCGGTGGCGTTGAAGACGTTAGCGACATCCCACGCGTCCTGCGGCGGCTAGTCGAAATAGGCGAGTGCGAAGAGGTGTACGTTGGGCACGAACTCTATTTGGCGCCGACTACACCGAGGTGGATCCCAGTGGGTGAGGGTGTCTCTGCTTTTCTGGGAGTGTCGGAGCCCCCCGATGGACTCTCGCTGGTGGACAGCGACTACCACGACATAGTTCGCAGGCTTCGCGTCGGTACTGACGAGGAAGTCGCAATTTTGGAACTTGCTGGGGTGCAGGAGGTATCGCTCTCGGAGTGGTTGGTGCCTCCAGGCTACCTTCGTCACGCAAGTAGGCGAATGCGGCAGCCGGCGAGGAGCGACGCGGTCACGCTCGGCCGTTTCTGGGACTTGCTTGAGGAGGCACTGACCGAGGAAGGACTGACGGTGAGTGCTGACGCTGAGGTGCGTTTTCTAGGGGGGCGTCCGGGAGATTTCTTCGGCCGTCACAACTCGGCGCAGCCTGAGGGTAGGTGGACGACAGATCCGGGAGAGGGACTGTGGTGTGCCTATCGCCGCGGCTACGGCGACACTCACTGGCACCCATGCATCGTCGCGGTTGCTGGAGACGGCCAGCGGGCGCTTGACCTCTACGACGAGGATGAGTGGCGATGGGCTGTGCTCGCGCGTGGGCGGCGTGTCGGCGCCGAGGAGGTCGTGCGTGCAGAAGGGCTCAGGATCCAGTTAACGTTCCCGGCGCCGGTTCAGTTGCGCGCGGCCATGGATATCCTTGGAAGTTCTTGCGGCGCATGGGCATGGGACGTGAGCCCGAAGGGCCCCGACCTGTGGCGACTGCTAACCTAGGCCAACGCTCCCATGGCTAGGAGACTTTTCGAGTTTGAATTATTGCTGTTAGTTTTTCTCGAGGGAGGACCATGCGAACCTCCTCCCTGCACTCCCGAAGCCAGCGAGTGCGCTCTTCCCAAAACGCCCGGGTCATTCCCAGAGTGTCCCCAGCGGCATCCCGAGCATTCTCCGCACGCGTGATCTGTGCTCGATTGCCTCGCTCCCGCGCCAACTCAAGAGCCGCCTCAGCCCGACGCAGTTCCTCATTGGCAAGTGCGACCGCATCGTGGCCTTCCTCTTCGATGACCACCAAGCGAGCCGTGAGCGACTCCTCAAAGTTAGAAAAGCGATGGCTCCACGCTGAGCGTGCGGCCGTCGCGTCAGCTTGCCGCTGACTAGACAGTTCCGCCTCAGCGGAGGCGATGTCCGCCCCGTCTTTGCGCAGGTCGCTTGCCTTCGGGACGCCATTGCGCTCATGTGCCATAGGGTTGAAGAGCGCCGCAGCCTCCTCGGCTTCGACCTGGACCCAATTTCCGTGCTCCTGTCTTCGTAAATCGAGGGTCATGCACGCGGTGAACTGCGCGCGGAGCCACCGAACGTCAGCTTCGAGCGCGCAGCGCATGGCTTTCCTAAACGGACGCACTAGGGCGGGCAGTCGCTCAAGATCGCTGAGAGTTGCGGCCTGGGCTACGGCTCTGAGCGTCCTCTCCTCCAAGCCTCGCGCCAAGAGTGCATCCGCCGGATCAATGATGGACAGCCTCAGGAGGTACAGCCCTGGTGCCCTGTACTGCCAAACGGCATGCTCGTCGAAGAACATGACGGCCAGCGTTACTAGGCCCTTACGTTGCGGAAGCCAGCCCTCAATCAGTTCATCGTGGAGCGCATCGCCGAAGTTGAGGAACCGAAGAGTACGCCGGACATGGTCACCGTCCAGCACCATGGTGACGCTCCGCCGAGGGGGTGTACCGATGTCACCACGGCGAGTTATGAATGCGTAGGCGTGTCGTGGGCTGCGTTCGTGCCCTGGATCCGCACCGAACGAGAAAACCACCTTCGACCGGACCTCTCGCCGCCCGTACATCCCCTTTTCACCGAACTGATACCACAGCGTCCGAAAACGGCCACCTGTCTCCGGGTCTGTGTTCCAGCGGATGTGGTAGTCGGCAGCATAGTTAAGCAAATCTAGCATCCCCTCGAGCGCCCGATCCCACGCTCGGGGGCCTGACGCTGAGTGCTCGGGCAGAGCTTTGAGGACGGGAGGAGCGGGAGGTATTGCATCCAGCCACTGGCGCTCAGCGGTGGCCGAGTCGACCGTCCAAGGGAGGTGCTTGCGTAGCGCAGACGCGAGTTCCTGAACCTCGTCTTCAGCCGCCATCTCCTCTGTAGCGTCTGCTAGCTCTCGCCAATCGATCCGTTTCGGACGTAACGCGGCATCTTCGATGAGGCTCGTTACCTCGTGGAGGTGGTCTCCGTCGAGGTTCACACTCCTCTCAAAGACATGGAAGCGCTGGAGCACAGTGACGACCTTCTCATCGACGAGGCCACGCTGAGCAATGGTATACACGTCGATCGCCTTCGCCCCGCCCTCGTTCGAGAAGGCCGCGACGTTGCCGATCCTGTCGAGCCTCCCGATCCACTGCTCAACCTCCTCGGGGCGCCACGGAACACTGTAGAGAACCAAGACTCGTGCGCATTGGAGATTCAGGCCGACTTGCACGGCCTCTGGCGCGAACAATACCTGCGCGTCGCCGCGTTGAAATGCCTCAAGGTTCTCGTTCGTCTCGTTTCCAAATCCACCGAGATCCTCGACCGCACCTGTCATCATCCCCTGGCGAACCCGAGCTGCAACTAGCGGGACTCGCTGAGAGATCGGACCAACGACCGAGAGCCGCGCCTGGACGAGATCGAAAAGATAATCGACTGTCAGGTTGTCCTGCGCAGCTACGAGTACGCGTTCAGTAGGGTCCTCGGTCCAGATTCCCGCAAGAAGGTCAATGAGGGCATCGACGCGGGAGTCACCCTGGCTGCGGTGAACGAGCGGCTTGACGCGCTCGAGCAGGCCGGCGCGCTCGTGCCCTTTGCGCCGTAGGAAGTCGACGCGCTGCTCGAGCGAGGGTGGGCTGAGGACGACACGTTTCGCGAGTCGCACTGAATCGAATTCCCGGCTCAGATCTCCGAGGTGTTCGAAGTACTGCCACATCAAGGACTGTCGCTCGACTTCCGCGCCGAGAGGCTCGACGACGAGAGGCCAGTGGCGGCGGCGAGGGAGCACACCGCTGTAATCGATCCGCCTCGTTCGAATGACCCTACGGTACGCACAGTGAGCTAGCGCTGCAGTGCAGAGGCTGGAATGCACTTCGGCGGATGCCGCGGCGCGATCTGCCTCGACAATCTCATCGACCACGGCGGCCGCGGCCCATTCGGGCCATTTTGAGAGGTCGTCACCAACCACCAGACCTTCGGCAACTCCGCGGTCGCCGGTGGAGATTCTTCCGCGCGCCAGAGAGGCCCGCTCCGGCTCTAGCAACGCGAATAGCTGCGCGTGTCGCTTGACGTGCTGGAAGGCGGGCGTCGCCGTGAGTACCAGGACGTGCTCGAAGCGGGCGGCGACGCGAACGATCCGATCCTGTACATCCGCGCGCAGGCGATGGAGTTCGTCGACTACGAGGACATCGAAGCGGTCGGGGTCGATGTCAGAGAGCGCGAACTTCGGGTTGCCCGCGGCGTCGCGCATCCCTAACTGCTCCTCCCAAGCCAAGCGGATGTACTGCGCGCCCTCGGCCCCGTCGTGTTCCCCGAACGGTGCCGTGTGACCTCGCGTCATAATTTCGTCGCGCCACTGAGGGACGAGTTGGTCAGGCACTACGATCAGCGCTTTTAGGTCAGCCCTTTGGCTCCGAAGCGCGTTTAGCACCATCAGAGCTTGCACCGTCTTACCGAGTCCAACCTCATCGGCAAGCAGGTGTCTGACCCTAATGTCCGTCAACACGCGATGCACGTTCGCGACCTGATGTGTGTATAGCGACGCGGCGACCCCGACTGCCGGAGCGAGAGGCGTACGGATACGCTCGAAATCGCGCCGGACAGCTTGAATCTGCAGGCAGAGGTCAATGTAAGCGTTTCTCATCGGGTGAGGCTTCCCCGGCCTGCACGTCGACTTCGTAGTGCCAGGTATCGTGCAGCGCGAGCGACAGACCGCTCAGCAAGCAGCACGTCAATTGCGCCGCGCCAGTCTAGGCTTGCGGCAATCTCGGGCTCGGCCCACAGAGCGAGGATTGCTTTGAGCGTGTCGCTTGGCGGCACGCTACCGGCGAATGCTCTCCTTGCGCTTCGTGCCCACTCCGTGAGTTCCTCGGTGACATCGTCCAGCGCCATCATGGACGGTTCGATCGTCATAAGCCTGTATGCAGTGTCGGACGGAAGAAGCATTTCAGCTAGCGGCTGAAGTTCGGCAGTGGACTTTACGCGTCCAAGAATGGCATCCCACTGGTCCGGAGCTGCACCTGTTTGGCCCTCTGCAATCGCTGCGGCGACGTCCCCTTTACCTTTACATCGGTACACATCGGCAAGTTTGGCGTACGCGCGATCGCAAGCCAGATCGAGTTCCTCGTAATCTTCCTCGCTCAGATGGGAAGAGGGACCAACGCGCGCCCACAGGTCGGGGAACGCTAGCCGGATCTCTCGGACGGCGATACGCGTCACCTCAACCTCGTCCTCGCGCGAGAGTTCAACATATGAGTCGCGCCCAAAGCCGGTTTCGTCACAGGCCAGGACCAAGCCTTCCCAAGGGTCAATATCTCCAAGCGCAGCCTCGCGACGTACCCACTCTTCACCGCAGCAGATTTCTGTGAGCCATCCGTCCAGTACCCCGGTGATCTGCCGGCGCCGTATCTCTGCGATGAGCGTAGCGCTTTCTGCGAGTGACCATCTTAGGTAACTCTTCACCATGTCTTCGAGGCCCAGCGCGCCATCTCCAGCGTAACGGCGTCTGGTGAGGATCGGCTTCTTGATAGCGGGTGAACCGAGCCGCGCATGCGAGGGAGCGACGCAGAGCGTGGTGAACTCGGCGGCCCCGCCGTGCTCCGAGACTTCAAGGCCGATCGGTGCGAGCAGTCGTGCCTCTTCGTGCGCGTCGTCGAGTTCCGGCGCTGGCGGAGCCGCTGGAGTAGTCGCCAGCACCCAGCCGAAGGGGAGCATCCCGACTTCGCTTGTGAGGGCAATTGTGCCGTCGTCGCCTCGCTGCCACCAACAGGGCCGCACGCGCTGCTCCAACATCACATGGTGTGAGCATAGGTTCCCCACGCTGAGCCGCAGTTTGAGCCAGGGAGACCGCGCCAGTAGCCCACGAGTCTCGTCATCAAGTAGCGTCGCGAAGGGCTCCTGCTCCGAGGAAACCGAGCACGGGAGAGGGCCGAGCGGGGCGGTGGCAAAGAGCCTTCGACCGCTGGCATCTATCTCAACTGTAAGTTCCAGGCCGTCGAGCGGGGCAAAACTCTCGACGGCGAATTCGAGCGCGCCGCGCAAGAACGCCTGGATTGTCAGGTCACCGAAACGCGGTTCTATTGAGCAGATCGTGGGAGGCACAGGTCGAGGCGCTGGCGTCCCGCAGAACGTGTAATCGCGGTCCTCACTACCGTTCGACACCCGCAGCGTATGGTCACCTCGCTCAACTAAAACGGTCACGACGTCGTCGCTCGAAAGATGGACCTGTTCGTCGTCCAACTGGACACTCAAGCCCTCTGGCGGAACACGCCGAGGCACCACGGTCCGTTGGTCACCGATCAAGAATACCGGAACCGGCGCATCGCGTTCGAGCGGAGGTCTGCCTGCGAATTCAACTGAGATGCCGAAGTGCACATGAAATCCAAGTTCGCGCAGAACCTTCCGTGCGATCTCTTCCGCGGGGTCTAGCAGATAACAGTCGTACGGCCCAACTTCCCTCAGCGCTGCGCAACCCGAAGGGCCCTCGCCTGACCGGGAGAGGAGCCAATACTTGCGGTGGCCAGAGATACTCGGACCGCGAACCCGACGTCCAATTTCTTCATCGGATTCAACGGCGAATAACAGGGGGCACGCGATGTTGAGTTCGAAGGTGGCAAGTACGTCGCGAATTTCCTGGTCGATTTCGACCTGGTCAAGGTCTGGAAAGAGTTCCGCATCGTCTGACGGGATTGACGTTAACTTGAGCGTGAACGGCAGCCCGGAGAGCAACTGTTCACTGGGAACCGGCACTGATACTCCCCACAGACGTGCAGCGTAACGGCGACGGCGCAGCGCTCGACGGAGTTTCCCTTGCGGGTCCGCTTCCACTTGGGGAAAGGCGGCCTGGAGCGTCATTGAACTATCTTGGCGTCGGATTGTGAGCGAACCTGCGATCGATGGAAGTTGCAGTCCCGATGATGCGGCAGGTGTCTTTCGCTGCGCGACAGTCCGTTGTCTCCGGCGAGCGACCGCAACTGCGCGCCGAGCAACTTGGTCGGAGGCGAGGTCAGTTGCGATACGCTCCATCGTCAGGGGGCAGAGTTCGGCACTGTCGTCACCCAACAACCGTCTCGTCACGGCTACCACCAGAGTTGCGTCCTCGAGCAAAGTCGCGAACCGCGCCGACGAGTTGGAAGCAGCAATTTGGATCGCCCGGTGCAGACCATCGTCATCGAGTTCGCTGACGTTTACGCGCAGGTTCGCAAGCGTGAGGGCGAGCGGACGATGGAATTCAAGGGGTACTAGCGCGTGAGTGATTGGCCAGGCGATGAAGCGGAAGGCGTCGGCCCACGGGGTAGCTGGCGGCTGCGCACCTCGGTAGGTCTTTGCAGCGCTGGCGAAGAGATCGCGAATGTGATGTCGATCAGGCGCACTGATACGTAGGCCGAGTTTGGCCTCAAATACCGGCCAAAAGTCAGTCCCTGACCCTCTATAGCGGTACCCGACCTCTGTGGCCGCGACGAGCAGTGGGAGGCAGTTGGTGCGCCACCATCCGCTTTCGATCGGGTGCGCGCTTAAGACATGGCTAACGTTTGCGAAGACGTCAGTGACCTCGTCTTCACTTAACCCGTGCTCGAGAAAGAAGACTGGCCCCGTTCTTGAATCCCGGAGCGTGCGGTACCTCTCGTCGAGTCTGCTGTGAGTCTCAAGCATTGGGCCCGCCGCGCGATAGGTTCTTCCGAATAGCGCAGTGAGCACGGAGCAATTTCGGGCATTCGTCGCACGACGCAGATGCAGCGTGGCTGGAGACGCGCTCGCTCGCGCGACAGTTGCCCTCGTTCGTAATCCTTATGAGCATCTCGTCCTCTCCGGCGGCGAACTCGCTTTCATAGGCGGTCGAACAGCCGACAATGCTTTTCTGGAACGTGATAGCGGCGCAGCACGCAAGGCACTGTAATGCTCAAAGCTTGGTTGTGGGACCTCGTGGGCCATAGTTGCTCAGCGCTAGTATGTGAACTCTTCAAAAAGGGTCGCCTGACCGTCGTCGATATTAGGGAGCACGACCCGCGCCCCATGGCGGATAGGTCGGACTAGAGTATGTTGCTCTACCCGCGCCAAGACGTCGTCGGACTCGATGCGATTTCTCAACCAACGCTCTGTCCACCAGCGGCCGATCTCCTCAGTGCTGCGTTCTGGCTCGTTCATGTCAAAGCAGTACTCAGGCTCATCATCCATCCCGAGTAGGAACTCGCGAAGGTTCCTTACGACCGGAACGCCATACACGATGCGCTGCCGTCCGTGCTGGAGGAGCAGGTCGGTCGGAAGTTTGAGCGCGTCGAGCCCGTCTCGGATCTTCCGGAGTTTTGGGCTCACGCCCTCGCCGAAGATGCTGTTGACACGCTGGCCGTTACTTGACTGCTGGACCAAAGAGACGAGGGCTCTGACCGTGTCCGAACTAAATTGCGAAGTCCCGTAGGCGTCTGACTTACCAAGTTCAAGAAACGCGAGTTGCTCGCCTTTCTTGCCACCGATGCGCTCGGCCGGCATCCGCAACCTGTTGTATTGGCTGGATCCGATCCCGTAGAGCGAAGTCGTCCCTAGGAACACGAGTTCTGATCGCCGGATAATCGGCCGTCCCGCCGTCGAGGAAGCGATTTCGCTCTCTTGCTCCAGATATTTATTGCGGTAGGCAGTCACGACCTCCGGGCTGGCTGCGAGCATCGAGACGAGTTTCCCCCCGAGGATCAGATTATAGGGGGCTACCGAGCCGCAAACCGTGATGTCCGCCATTGCGATACCGACGCGGTCAGCTTTGGCTTTCCGAAGGATGTTCTTCACTATCCTGCGCCCATCGCTCGTGTCGAGCAGCGCGCGCACTTCTTCGGCAGTTGGCGGCGAGGACAGGTGCTGCTGAAGAACCATGCGCGATCGGAGCATGTCCGCCAGTGAGAGCGCGCGTTTGCTGCGGTAGAGGTGTGTCCGTGCACGCGCCTTCCAGTGCGCATCAGTGCTGCCTGTAACGCCGCGCCTTGTTGAGCGCTTCAGATCTTTCGAACTGGCAAGTCGATGGTGGAGTTCCCGCTGGTTCTCCCCGAAAGCGGACAAATGCCGTAGGACCTCCGGCGTCGGAGTGCGGAGGTCGAGCGGAGACAGCAGTTCCTCCTCAAAAAAGTCGTCGAGGTAGATCTCGTCAATCGCTGTTTCCACCGTTTTGTGGAGCCAAATCCCGAGTTCTGCGGACGGCGACTCGCTAGCGAATTCTAAGAATGCCTCTGGTTGCCAGCCTATCCACGCATCGCGCTCGCGAATTTGCACAATTGGGCTCCCGAGAGACCCGATCCCTATGACTGGGTGGTACTCCCGCGCGCGGTCTCGGATTAAGAAGGCCATTGAGCGCCCGGGTGTGGCCGTGTACTGGTTCGTCCATGTGTGGCGGAAGTATCGCCAGATGTCTTGCAGACGGAGCCCGGTGTGCTCGCAGGACTCGGCCCCGTCGACGAACTGGAGGTAGGGATTGATCACCTCTCTCAACGCGCGAACGCGATCTTCGCCTTTTAGTGCGCGCGCGGCTCGGAGCGACTCCGCGAGTTCTCGCCCGTCCCGAATGACCGAGTAGATCGACACTAAATTCCCATTGTGGAAGGACTTCTGCTCCATCCCCCCAATAAATCGCCTCGCTGCGGGTTCTCGCAGTTGCTCATCGCGCTTGATGAGTTCCTGGGCTCGGATGCGCGCCTTCTCGCGCAAAGGGTCGAGTTGATTTTCTGCGGGGCGCTTCACCTCGACGCCGCGTTCCTCGTTGACCCGGATGGACCAGCGCTGCCGAGCCAGGTCGGTCAAGACGCACAGCGCAGCGCGTAAGGCGGCATCGTGCTCGTCTGCGGTGTGGACGCGTAGCAAGCGCTTGAGAGCCTCATCGAAGCTCTCGCCGTCGCCTTCCTCGCTCAGCAGTTTTGACAAACTCGCCGCATGGGCGCGGAAGACCTGCTTCGCGGGGCTGCGCTCTGGGAGTGGTGGTGAGAGCACGACCCAATTGTTTTGTGCTTGGCGGCTCATCCTCTAACCGTTCAGGAAAGTAGCTAGTGTGTCACTCCAACCGGCCCGCAACTGCTCGGCGACTTTGAGAGTCTCTTTGCTCTCGAGCAGCGCCTCGGCACGCGCCGCCGCGAGCAGCAGTAAGTCGATCTGCGAGCGCACGATGTCGTCGCTTGGATTGTCCGATTCCAGCAGCGGCTTGTAAACAAGCTTATAGAATGGGTGCTCCGGGTTTAGCACGAGGATCAGCCGGCCTTTGTCGCGCGCGTAGTTGAAGAAGGCGGTCTCGTTTAGTGCGGCTGGTACGATTCTGTACTCGGTCGAGCCACCACAATTGTCGCGTGCGTTCTCGGTTGACGTCAGCTTCTTTCCCAACGCGTCGAGGATCCTCTTGTCGCGGAGCCGCGGCTTCGGCGGCAGCGGCACCAGCATCTCGTCCTTCTCGCTTGCGCGGTATTCAGATCTCGTGAAGCGCTCCGCGACCTTCGCATTTAGGTGTGCCTTTCTCGCGCGGCTATTGAGTGCGCGAGCCATCACCTCCAAATCTGCGCTCAGTGCCTCGATGAGGTGGAGGCGTGGCCGGATTTGCTGCTTCGTATGGGTGATTCCAAACGCCTCGTCTAGGATTGGGTCGAACCTGATCTCGCAACGCCACCAGTCGTCGTAGTTCTCGCGGCGCTTTCCTCCAAGGAAGAACCAGCCGTAATCCACCTCGCGACCCGCACGCACGATTGATACGCCCGCACCCTTAGCGATCCCGCGGGCTCTCTTTTCCTCGTTACTCAACTTCGACCAATCGTCGACAGGCAGTTCCGAAAAGCGTACCTTCACGATACCGGTGATGCTGGGGTCGTCGGGGTTCGCTGCAACCTCGTAGACCATGTCCTCTGCGAACTGAGTTGCGCCACTGTACATCGCGGCAGGGTGGAGGAAGAGCGGGTCGATGGGCTGCACAGCGTCGCCGTTCACCTTGATGGACACGCCGTTCCACAAGAAGTGTCGGAACTGCCGCCCCAGAGCCGCCAAGAGTTTCCGTGTGATCGTAGAAATGCGCTTGTGATCGAGCCGGTCGCAGCGCGACCAAGTTACGGCGGTGCCAGACTCATATCCATTTACGAACTCTGGTCGTTTGACCCAACGTGGCTGCGGCACCTCGGTCAGTTTCCCGGCCGCAATCATCTCGAGATCGAGATAGGAAGTGAGTACCTGACCGCGCTTCGAGTTCCAACTATGCACGGTGACCCGCTTAGCCTGGCTCAACGAACTGTTCGGCAGACCCATGCCGTAACGCCCAAGGCCGTCACGATCGTTGAAGCGAGTGCTACCGCCGAACCGAAGCGCAGTCCGCAAGGTCTGGGCGTCCATGCCAGATCCGTTGTCGATAACGGTTAGGACGATCGAGCGCCCGTCCTCTTCCTCGTCCACCGTGAGGGACACCGTGATTGAGGTCGCGCCCGCCTGCAGCGAGTTATCGACAAGTTCTGCGACAGCATTCGACGTTCCCTTGTACCCCGAGTCGCGGGTCGCCTGGATGAACTTGTCGACGGCGACAATCGAGAAGTCCTGTTGTCTAGTGGTGTTCATTCGCCTGATTCCGTCCCTTCCGCATTCGCTTCTCCCGTCGATCCGACCTCCACTCGCTGCGCCTCCAAGTACCCCTCAAGGTCGCACTCTTTGACGCGGAGTTGACCGCGCTCGCCCACTTTGTAGGCGGCAAGATCACCGCGCTTGATCAGTCGTCGGACCGTTTTCTCGGAGACCTTCATCGCGTCCGCGACGTCCTGAACTGTGAGAAGCTTCATGTTCCTCACCCCTCGCGAGCATGGCCATCATTGACCAGCAATGTCCATGAAAGACCCTAGACGGGGCCGCATGTCAACGGTTGGTCACATATGACCCCTCACCTGATCGGACTTTTGGGCGATGTCTCGGTTTGGTCTCTGATCGCCTGGGTCAAATCTGGTCCTTCTCCTCTTCATCCCGCGCGCCGTGCCGATGAAGGTTCTGGAGAGGGAATTGGGGTTCGGTACCTTGTGCGAGATCTGGATGACCCGGGCACAATCGGATTTCAGATATCATTCAACTTGGCTTAGAATTGAGTATCGGCTTCGCGGATCAGGAAACGCGTCGTGATCCCTGCATTGTTGCGCCACATCAGTTTGTTGCGGGTCTGCTGCATGGAGTCCGCGTGGAGAGAGTTCGGTATTTGCTACACTTCCTCCGCCACATTCAAATTCTGAATCCGACCATCGGCCCCGAGTGGGGCCTTTTTTCTTTTTGTTTCAAAGGGCGTTGGCAGGGCCATCCGCCCTTCGGAGACTGGCGGTTGACGCAGAATGAGTCTCCGAATGGCCCGCGTCTCTCTTCGAGCGCCCCTTGATGGTCACGGGACGGCGTGAAACATCCTCGAAATTCCAATGAGTTGCCGCGTTCATGTGGTCGTCCCGTTCGCGAGATAATCCGGTGACGGAGACCGACACGAAGGCGCAGGGCGGTCAGTAGGACGGCTCTGTGGCGGCCGATCAACAGGCGATGGCACCGGTGCGTGAGGTCAGCGACATCAGCGAAAACCCTGCCGGAAGTCTCTGATGACAAACACACTTCGCGTCCGTAGCCTGGCGCAATGTCGAACGCGGCCCGCTCGTCCTACGGATCGTCGTGAAGCAGAGTGTTGATGATTGCGACGTAGCGATCCGCCAGTTGCCGAACGTCCTGATGTGCGAGTTCGATGATCTGCCGTAGCTTCTCATTGTCGCCAATCGGTGTGTAGGCGTGCTTCGCCATATGCGCTTCGATCGCGGCAATCCTGGCAGGATCGTCGGCCAAGAATTCCCGAAAGTCCTGCTCCGATTTCTTCGCGTTGCAGCTCCGGCAGGCCGGGACAAGATTGCCAAGCCGGTGTTCCCCGAGCGCCTGCTTGTTGATGGGGATGACGTGATCCATGGCAAGTTCACCCTCGGCACCGCAATATGCGCAAACATTGCCAAAGTCGGCTACAACAGCCCCCCAATGTGCCCCGTTGAACTGCTCCTCGCCAAGGCGGCTCAAAATGTTTCTGACAAGGAGGTTCTGAGCGTTCCCTATCGCGTTGCCCCTGTACCGGCCTCGCGCCGTTCGGAGTGCAGTTTCAACCGGCACGCCATCTACGGCTTTAGACATTTCCACGTCAGTGTCGTCGAATGCAATTCCGCGCTCCACTAGATACTGCCGAAAGAGTGGTAGGCTTTTGGCATACCAATCATTCGTCACCCGCACCGGAATGCCATGGACTGTGTATACATCGCGCAGATAGCGAGCCTGTTCAGCTTGCGAAATTTTTGTATCCACTTTGCAGAAAGGATAGTTAATGTTGAATATATCCTTCGAAAATCGTGGATCCTGTAGGCGCACGAATTCTGAATGGTCATGCGCCTCGCAATAATCGAAGATCGCAGGAACGCAGCGCTTCACAAACTTGCCGATCTTCATCTGGGGTCCTCCGGTTGCCCTGAGGAACATTAGCCGGGCTTTGACGGCCAGACGACCAACATTTGCCCTATGATCTAAAGAACGCTCAGTCGAACACCCGCTCAGGCTGATCATCCCACGGCAAGGCCGCGACATCGGTCAGTTTCAACAGGGTCACGGCGGGCACCTCGCGCTTGTAGACGAGGCGCTTGAGAACACCCGGCGCGAGATAGGCGAGCCGTAGCTGTCGGCTGACATGGCGTTCGGCCAGCCCCACGGCTTTCGCCAGATCGGTGACCGTATTGAACTCGCCAGCCTCCATGCGTCGCCGCCAGCCCCACGCCCGGCCGATGGCGCGCAAGATATGCGGATCCTGCGTCCGGTCTTCGCTGGGCAGATAGGTGGCGGGCGGCATGATCTTCGGCCGCCCGTTCTGCTTGCGGACCTTGAGCGGCACGAAGATCTGGATGGACTCGTCAGATT
>Ga0100390_10001430_pt1 | contig 21135 bp, 26 predicted proteins | sample CryGeymeta201514_FD_81540 | JGI IMG/M metagenome (GOLD analysis project Ga0100390, IMG submission 81540) | Groundwater microbial communities from Crystal Geyser aquifers in Utah, USA - Crystal Geyser metaG 2015-14 | ecosystem: Environmental > Aquatic > Deep subsurface > Groundwater | place... | reverse complement strand
GCCTGCGGCTAATAAGCTGGAGGTTGAAGGCACTGCCTCAAAGACAGGAGCCGGTGCCTGGCTGGCGAATTCTGACTCCAGAATAAAAACCAATATTAAAAGCCTGGAGGATCCTTTAAGTGTTATCGGCCGTTTAAGGCCCGTGCAATTTCATTATACTGAAGAATACAAAAAGAAACATTCTTCCCTGAAAAATCACTTGTACTATAATTTTATTGCTCAGGAGTTTCAGCGGGTTTTCCCTGATTATGTCAGCGATAACGGCGAGGGGTATTTGCAGATGGATTCGTATCCGGTTACGCCTTATTTGGTGGCCGCGGTTCAGGAGTTGAGCAGGTCTGTGGAGGAGTTGAGACGGGAAAATAAAATTCTAAAAGAGCAGATATCAAGCAGCCGATAGGGACGGTTCTTGAGCCAATCTCAGAGCGGTTCCGGATGTAAAGCTATACCCGGCACCACAGCAGTCACTTTACATAATTTTGCTTGCATTTTGATAAGTCGGTGCCAGGCACCGACTTCTAACTTGTTTGTTTTCAATAGGTTGCAAGCGATTCTGAACGAAAATGATTTGGAGATAGAAAAATAAGAGTAGCCTTTTAATTCGTCAGTAATGGATCAGCCAATGTGAGCAATGGGGCTATATAATAGCGAAATTCACTCATTTACTGGCCGATTGCCCACTCGTTAAAAAATAACTTGACTTTATTTTGTAATATTATATCCCATACAAATGTATATACAATTTGTATATATAATTGTTCATGAAAAGCATTAAATGGGGCCTTTTAAAGAATGAGAGATTAAAAACTACGCGCGGCGCGTCTTTTGAGGATATCATAAACTCCAGGCTGGTAGCAATTAAAATCCATCCGCATAGAAAAGGCCAGAGCATAATGCTTTTTGAATTTAAAAATTACATATGGATAGCGCCTTATATTGAAGACGAGAAAGATATTTTTTTTAAAACATTGTATCCTAGCAGAAAATATACAAAACTTTACAGGAAAGGCGAACTAAAATGAGAAGGGTTAAATTGACAAGGCAGGAAAAGGCCATAGAAGATGCCTTATTGAATAAGGAATATATTGAGGTATCTGCGGCCGAATTTGATTCAATAGCAAAGTCTATAGCCGCTCGTAAAAAAGACGCCGTTTTAAATGTCCGCGTTAATAGCGGAGATTTACTCAGCATAAAAAAGAAGGCGGAGAGATTTGGCATCAAGTACCAGGCCTTTATCTCGGAGCTTATTCATAGAATAGCTCACGCATAATTTTGCTTGCATTTTTGCGGTTTTGTGATAGTATGATTTTGTTGTAAAATAATACCCCCGGCAGGACGATTGTTTGTAAAAGTGAGGGGTGGCGTATGAAAAGGCATATCATTTTTCTTGCAATAGCAATGAGTGCCTTTTTTTTATTTTCGCAGAACGCATCGGCAGCAGAGGTGTGGCCGGCGTTTAATTTAAAGGCCGCGTCAGCAGTTGATTTTGCCGGGCCTGTCTTTGGCTATGTTATTGCGCCTGTGCCTGTTGCGCCGGGGTATTCAGCCGTAGGCAGCGTTTATTCCGGCGATATAGAGTTTTTGAAGCAGGCAGAGCAAAGCATTTGACAATAATGTCATGATATAATATAATATTGATACTATGAGTATCTCTTCAGGGTTGTCTTCCTATATACTTACATTTATCCCTATATTTGTTGCTTGACAAAACGGTGCCAGGCACTGACAAAACGGTGCCAGGCACCGCATTTTAACCGGTTGATATAAAAGAGGTTACGAAGCAAAATGTCTGAGTTTTATCTTTTAGTCAAAATATATATTCTTGCGTTTATACCGGTATTCGTTGCTGTAAACGCGGTGAGCGTGCTGCCTATATTTGTGGGTTTAACAGCAGATTTAAAGCCGAAAAAGAGAAATGAGGTTTTATCGCGGTCCATACTTACGGCAACGCTGATAGCCATGGCGTTTATATTCGTTGGCAAAATAGTTTTTAATGTTTTGGGTGTTACAGTAGCGGATTTTAAGATAGCAGGCGGCATTTTACTTTTTATAATGTCAGTCGGGTATCTGTTGCCCGGCGGCATACAGCGCGGTAAGTATATTGAAAAAGAGGATGTCGGAGTTTTTCCATTAGGCACACCTTTAATAACAGGGCCTGCTGTTTTGACGACGTGCCTTGTGCTTCGTGATGAATATGGGCTTATGCCTACTTTGGTATCGTTGATTGCAAATGTTTTGGTGGTATGGTTTATCTTTGCCAATGCAGGCAGGATTATAAAATTTTTAGGCAAGAGCGGCTCGCGCGCTTTTTCAAAAGTAGGCGATATTTTACTTGCCGCGTTTGCCGTGATGATGGTGCGTAACGGCGCGATTGAAATAATAAGGGATTTTTTAAGATGAAAGATGTATTAACATTTATAATGGCAGGTGGAAAGGGCGAGCGGCTGTATCCTCTGACGCGCGATCGGGCAAAGCCTGCAGTGCCTTTTGGCGGTATTTACCGCATTATTGATTTTCCGTTGTCAAACTGCATAAACTCAGGCGCAAGAAAGATACACATACTAAGCCAGTATAAGTCAATGTCACTTGAGCGGCACCTGAGGATGGGTTGGAATGTTTTAAATGCCGAGCTTGATGAGTATATAGATATAATACCTGCCCAACAGCGCCTTGGTGAGAAGTGGTATCAGGGCACCGCTGATTCGATATATCAGAATATGCATGCCATAAAGATGAGAGGCGAGGAATATATTCTTATATTAGCAGGCGATCATGTATATAGGATGGATTATATGAGGCTTATTGATTTTCACAAAGCCAAAAAAGCAGATCTTACTATCGGCGTTGTTATGATGCCAAAGGAAGCCGCTCATGATTTTGGCGTAATAGAGTCGGATATTGATGGCCGCATAACCGGTTTTCAGGAAAAACCTAATGTAGGCGCCAAAACAGCGCTGAATAATCCTGATTATATATATGCCTCAATGGGTATATATATTTTTAACAGGGGCATGCTTGCAAAGGTTTTGGAAGATGATTCAAAAAAAGAATCCAATCATGATTTCGGAAAAAATATTATTCCGTTAATGATAGGAAATTGCAACGTATTTGCGTATAACTTTACGGATTCTAATGGTAGACCGGCTTACTGGCGCGATATAGGGACCATTGACGCCTATTATGAGGCAAATATGGATCTGGTTGAGATAACGCCCGAGCTTAATCTTTATGATGCTATGTGGCCTTTAAGAACATATCAGGAGCAATTTCCTCCTGTAAAAACTGTTTTTACAGGTCAGGAGGAGGCAGGTAGGGTGGGCTTGGCGATAAATTCGCTTATATCAAACGGTTGTATTATATCAGGCGGTAAAGTGCAGAAATCCATACTTTCGCCGAATGTAAGAATAAACAGCTTTTGCGATGTAGAAGATTCCATAATCATGGAAGGTGTTGAGGTGGGCAGGCATGCTATGATTAGGCATGCAATAATAGATAAAGATGTAAAAATTCCTCAGAGCGCCAAAATCGGTTATAATTTGGAGCGCGACAAGAAAAATTTTTATGTAAGTGAAAAAGGCGTGGTTGTGGTTGCCAAAAATACCGATATTGTGGTATAATAAAAAATTACATGATCAGAAAAGCTAGAATAAAAGACGTAAAAGCGATTTATGAGCTTATAAATTTTTTTGCGAAAAAAGATATAATGCTTCCCAGGTCTATCAATGATTTATATGATAACCTGAGGGATTTTTTTGTTTGCGAGGATTTAGGCAGCGTTACAGGCTGCTGCGCTTTGCATATTTCATGGGAGGACTTGGCCGAAATCAGATCTTTGGCAGTAAACGAGACAAGGCAGGCCAAAGGCATAGGCAAACAGCTTATAAATGCCTGCATAGATGAAGCTAAAAATTTAGGCATAAAAAAGGTGTTTGCGTTAACGTATGTTCCGGAATATTTTGAGAAATTTGGATTTAAGAGAGTAGATAAGTCATGCCTGCCGCGTAAGGTTTGGGGTGAATGCCTGTCCTGCGTGAAATTTCCTGATTGTTCCGAGATCCCATTAATAAAAGAGCTATAAATCTATAAGATGAACTATACAATAACAGAAAAGATACTGATGAGCCATACGCCGGAAAAAAAAGAAATACATCCTGGCGAGTTTATTTGGGCAAAGATTGACCTTGCCCTGGCAAATGACATCACCGCGCCCCTGGCAATAGAGGAATTTAAAAAAGCCGGGGCAAAAAAGGTTTTTGATAAAAATAAAATCGCCCTTGTAGCAGATCATTTTACACCTGCAAAAGACTCACGAAGCGCCAACCAGGCAAAGATGTTGTTTGATTTTGCAAAAGAGCACAGCATTAAGAATTGTTTTGATGTTGGCCGGATGGGTGTTGAACACGCGCTTTTGCCTGAACTAGGCTTAGTCGCACCCGGCGATTTGGTTGTGGGCGCTGATTCGCATACATGCACTTACGGCGCGCTTGGCGTATTTTCAACAGGCATGGGCTCAACTGATATTGCTGCCAGCTGGATTACAGGCCGTGTGTGGCTTCGCGCGCCGCAGACAATAAAGTTTGTTTATAAAGGGAAACTGACAAAATGGGCAAGCGGCAAAGACCTTATTTTGCATACCATAGGCGACATAGGCGTTGACGGCGCTTTGTATAAGGCAATGGAGTTTACAGGCCCCGTGATAGATAAACTTGATATGGATAGCCGTTTAGCTATGTGCAACATGGCAATAGAAGCAGGCGGTAAGTCAGGCATAATCGCGCCTGATGGCATTTCAAAACTAAAATCTGATAAAAATGCGGAGTATTCTGAAATTAAAGAATATGACATAAGTAAAATGGAGCCGCAGGTGGCGTGTCCGCATTTACCCAGTAATGTAAAGCCGGTGAGCCAGTTAAAAAATATAAAGGTTGATCAGGTTATCATAGGTTCCTGCACAAACGGAAGAATATCTGATTTGCGCGTAGCGGCAAAGGTATTAAAGGGCAAAAAGGTAACCTCATCTGCGCGCACTGTGATAATACCCGCAACGCAAAATATAATGAAGCAGGCCATAAAAGAAGGCCTGGTTGATATTTTTGTCAAGTCAGGCTGCGCTGTTTCAACCCCAAGCTGCGGGCCTTGTCTTGGCGGCCATTGCGGTATATTAGCAGACGGCGAGACAGCCATCGCCACTACAAACCGCAATTTTTTAGGCAGGATGGGTTCGCCAAAGAGCTTTGTTTATCTGTCAAACCCGGCAGTAGCAGCAGCGTCGGCTATCAAAGGCAGGATAGCGCATCCGGAGGAAATATGATTTTAAAAGGCCGGGCGCATAAATTCGGTAACGATATTAATACCGATGACATAATTGCGGCAAAGTATCTTGTAACTACGGATCCTGCCGAACTTGGCGCAAAATGCATGGAGACAATAGCGCCTGATTTTGCAGCCAAGGTTAAAAAAGGCGATATAATTGTTGCCGGTAATAATTTTGGCTGTGGTTCAAGCCGGGAGCACGCGCCTGTTTCAATTAAAGGCGCAGGCATCTCGTGCGTTATAGCAAAATCATTTGCCAGGATATTTTACCGCAATTCCATAAATATAGGCTTGCCTATATTTGAGACAAACCAGGCAGATGATATAAAAACAGGCGATGAACTTGAAGTTGATTTAGTGCAGGGTGAAATAAAAAACATAACACAAAATAAAATTTATAAATCCGAGGCGTTTGCCGGTTTCATGCAGGAGATTGTAAACGCCGGCGGATTAATGAAATGGATAAGGAGAAAACGTGTATAAAATAGCTGTTATTGGTGGAGACGGGACAGGGCCTGAGGTTGTAAAAGAGGGCTTGAAGGTTATTGAAGCAGCGTCTAAAAAGTTTGGTTTTAAATACGAAACGAAAGATTTTGATTTTAACGGCGAGCGCTATATGAAAACAGGCAAGACGCTTGAGGATAATGATATTGCCGAGCTTAAAAAATTCAATGTCATTTATCTTGGCGCCATAGGCCATCCTGATGTAAAACCCGGCATTTTGGAGCAGGGCATACTTCTTAAGTTAAGATTTTCGTTGGATCAATACATAAACCTAAGGCCGATAAAATTATACAATTCCGCATTCTGTCCTTTAAAGGATAAAAAAGAGAGCGATGTTGATTTTGTTGTTGTGCGCGAAAATTCCGAAGGCCTTTATAAAGGCATGGGTGAGTTTAAAGATAAAGGCACAAAGGATGAAGTTGCCACACAAATTTCTTATAATACTAGAAAAGGCGTTGAAAGGTGCGTACGCTACGCGTTTGAATATACCAGAAGGCGTAATAAAAGAAAGACCTTGACGCTTTGCGGCAAGACAAATGTTTTGACCTTTGCCTGGGATTTGTGGCAGCGCGCATTTAATGAAGTAGCAAAAGAATACCCTGATATAAAAACCAATTACGCGCATGTTGACGCTACCGCAATGTGGTTTGTCAAAAATCCGGAATGGTTTGATGTAATCGTGACTGATAATATGTTCGGCGATATCATCACTGACTTGGGTGCCATGGTTCAGGGCGGTATGGGTATTGCAGCAGGAGGAAACTTAAATCCTGAGGGTGTTTCCATGTTTGAGCCCATAGGAGGTTCTGCGCCGAAGTATACAGGTAAAAACGTAATTAATCCGCTGGCAGCTATTTGCGCAGGCGCCATGTTACTTGAGCAGTTAGGCGAGGTAAAGGCAGCTAAGGCAATAGAAGATTCTGTTATAAAGATAGTAAAGACAAAATTAAAATCCCTTGCCGCCGGGAAGATGGGTTATTCAACGACTGAAGTCGGGGATTTAGTGGTAAAAAATCTCTAGAGAGGTTACGAAGGTTACCTGATGTTATCTGAGGTTACGAAGGTTACCTGATGTTATCTGAGGTTACGAAGGTTACAATTTTAAGACAACAAGCTTATGAAAAATTAAAATTTTATCAAGATATTTATAAAATTAGAAAATTAATTTATGATATGACAGAAAGATTTACGAAGACACATATGCGATTAGTTTCGCAGATGAGGGATGCTGCGCGTTCTGCCAAGCAAAATATAAGGGAAGGTTATAGAAAAGGAAGTTTGGGAGAATTTATTCATAGCATTAGAATAAGCCAAGGATCTCTAGAAGAATTAAGCGGTGACATGGAAGATTGTTTAGAAGATGGCCTTATATCAAAAGATGAACACGAAGAATTTATAACATTGGTTAGTAGCGCTAGCTATATGTCGTCCCGATATATTAAATCATTGTATGAGTTGGATAAAAAAGGCCAATGGAAAGTTCCGGGTGCTATTTTAAAACGTAACCTTCGTAACTTTAGGTAACCTTCGTAACATTCGTAACCTTAACAAGAGGTGTTTATGCGTAAATATAACATAGCAGTAATAGGTGTTGGGGCGGTTGGCATAGAAATGTTGCGCGTTTTATATCAACGTAAATTTCCCATAGCCAATCTTACTGTTTTAGCGCGCAGCGCAAGGAACATAGAAGTTGACGCAAAAAAATATTCCGTTAAGACAATATCGCCCGGGATGTTTGATGGGGTTGATATTGCATTATTTGCCGGCACTGAAGGTGAGAAGGGCGCTGCTGTAACTTACGCTAAAGAAGTAGTAAAGCGCGGCGGCGTTGTAATAGATAACGGCGCTGATTTCAGGATGGATCCGAGGGTGCCGCTTGTCGTGCCTGAGGTAAACGCCAAAGACGTAAAAAAGCACAAAGGTATAATCTCAAACCCTAATTGCTCCACTATACAAATGGTTGTCGCTCTTTCACCGATACATAAAAAATTCGGTATAAAGAGGGTTATTGCCACTACTCTGCAGGCCTCAAGCGGCGCTGGCCGGAGTGCCGTTCGGCAGTTAAAAGAAGAGGTCTCTTTAATCGCGCAAAAAGGCCAGGCTGATTTGAATGTTAAAGCAAAAAATAGATCCATGCCTCAGCAGCTTGCCTATAATCTGTTTCCTCACATAGGGACTTTTGCCGAGGCGGGCTATACCAATGAGGAGTGGAAGCTCGTAAAAGAAACCCATAAAATAATGCATGATAACAAGATGAGTATTTCAGCTACCACTGTCCGCGTGCCTGTCAGGACAGGGCATTCAGAGTCCATATATATAGAAACTAAAAGGCCTGCTTCGCCTGATAAGGTAAGGGCGTTGCTTTCCAAATCAGCCGGTATAATCGTTATAGACGATCCAAAAAATAATCTTTACCCCATGCCCAAGGACGCAGAGGGAAAAGATGAGGTTTTTGTGGGCCGTATAAGAAAAGATCCGTTTAATAAAAACGGTTTATGGCTTTGGGTTGTTGCTGATAACCTTCGTAAGGGCGCGGCAACCAATGCCGTTCAAATTGCCGAATGCGTTCTGCTATGCCCTTAGCCAAAAATATTCATCTGGTAAGGGCTTCGCAGAAATTAGGCGATTCCTACGAAGCCCATACCAGCTATTACGAGTGAAGGGCGAAGTAGAATGCGTAATATCAAGCTAACTATCGAATATGATGGAACAGCGTATTCCGGCTGGCAGGTTCAGAAAAATAAAAAAACCATCCAGGAAACCACAGAGCTTACCCTTAAAAAATTATTCAAGGAAAATATAAAGATTGTTGGCTCCGGCAGGACCGATGCAGGCGTTCACGCAGCAGCTCAGGCGGCTAATTTTAAAATAAAACATTTAATCCAGCCTGAGAAATTGCAAAAGGCGTTAAACAGCGCTCTGCCAAAAGATATTATCATAACCGGGGCAGAACTTGCTGGTAATGATTTTCACGCCCGTTTCAGCGCGAAATCAAAGGTCTATCGTTATACGATATTGAACCAGCCGTATCCGTCGGCATTCCTAAGAAATAAGGCCTTGTTTTGTCCCTACAAACTGAATATTGCCGCGATGCGGCGCGAGGCAAAGGCTTTGATTGGCAGGCATGATTTCAGGTCTTTTTGCGTTACAGCCTGCGCCAAAAAAAACACCATACGCACTGTTAAGCGCGTAGAAATAAAAAAAAAGCTTTTAGACGGCAGGTATCCGGTTATTGAATGTATAATAGAGGCGGACGGATTTTTATATAATATGGTAAGAAGTATAACAGGCACACTGCTTGAGGCGGCAAAACTAAGGATGCCTGAAGGCGGTATCAGAAAAATTTTAATGAAAAAAAACAGGGCTTTTGCAGGCCCGACTTTGCCTGCAAAGGGCTTGTGCCTTATGGAAGTAAAATATTAATGAAAAAAACAATCCAGATATTTTCTATAGTTTTATGCCTGGGATTTATATGCTTGCCTGTAATAGCAGAAGAGCCGGCGCAGGAAAAGCAGGAATACTCCGAGGCAAGGGTTTTTAATAATAACGGCGTGGACTTTGTTGCTTCAAAAAAATATACCGACGCAATAAAAGAGTTCAAAAAAGCGTTGGATATTGACAAGAGTTTTCAGGCGGCAAGATATAATCTGGCGCTGGCTTATTACAATTCCGGTAAAACCAAAGACGCCATTTCTGAACTTAAATACCTGACCAACAGCTCTTATTATTTTGTAAACGCGCATTACAATCTGGGCACCATATATTTGCGCGAGGGCATGCTGGATGAGGCAACAGAGCAGCTTAATATCGTGATAGAACTTGAACCTTCTCATGCAGAGGCGTATTTTAACCTTGGCTTTATATATTTTAAAAAAGATTTGTTGGATGATGCGCTCACCTATTATAAAGAAGGCGTTGAAATCAGGCCTGATTCTGTTAAGGGCCGTATGTCGTTGGCGTTTATTTACGAGAAAAAGAATATGTTTAAGGAGGCGGCCGATGAATATATGAAGGCGCTTGAATTTAATCCTGATAACCAGGACGCCAAACAGGCATTAGGCGGGGTGCAGGCAATATCTAGAATAAGGGAATATTTAAAAAGCGATTCAAAGGATGCCTGGGCATATGTGTATCTGGGCCATATTTATTATGCCAGGGGCATGTATAAAGAGGCAGTTGACAATTATAACAAGGCATTACAGATTGACCCTGCCAATGCTACAGCTAAAACGTCCTCGGAAAAAACAGTTGTAATGATGCTTGAGGCCTAGAAAAAAATGAGAAATAAAAAACCTGTTATTGCCATAACGATAGGCGATTCGGCCGGCATAGGTTTGGAAATAATTAAAAAGGCCCTGGCCCATCAGGATAACAGCAAGGCATTGTTTCTTGTCATAGGCGAAAAAGTAAAATGTAAGCCAGGCGTTGTCAGCGCAGCAAGCGGTAAAGCTGCTATAGGCTGTATAAAAACAGCAGTTGATTTGATTAAACGCGGCAAGGCAGACGCGCTTGTTACAGCGCCTATAAATAAAGAAGCAGCAGGCCTGGCAGGGTTTAAATTTCCCGGGCACACCGAATATCTCGCTTATCTTACCGGGACAAAAAAATTCGCGATGATGCTTGCCGTAGATAAACTGCGTGTTGTTTTAGCCACCAGGCATATCGCGTTAAAGGATGTTGCCAAAAGGCTTAACAGCCGTCAAATCTATGATGCGATTATTTTGACAAGTGCTACCCTTAAGAAATATTTCAAGATAAAAAATCCGAAAATAGCGGTTTGCGCCTTAAATCCGCATGCCGGCGAAAACGGTTTGTTTTCCGACGAGGAAAAACGGATTATAATGCCGGCAATAAGAAACGCCGCGAGAACCATAAAAAATATCACAGGCCCTATGGCAGCTGACGCGCTTTTTTACCGCGCGTACCGCGGAGAATTTGATGCAGAGATTGCAATGTATCATGATCAGGGTTTAATCCCGCTTAAAATGGCAGGCCGTGACAGCGCTGTAAATATAACATTAGGCCTGCCATTTATAAGGACTTCGCCTGCGCACGGCACTGCATTCGATATTGCAGGCAAAGGTATTGCCGATCCATCCTCAATGATAGAAGCGATAAAACTTGCCATAAAGATGGCTCATGGATAAAATAAGGCCGATAAAAAAGTTAGGGCAGAATTTTTTGCGTAACGAAAATATCTTACAGCGCATAGCCGCTGCTGCGCAACTGGATAATAACGATATTGTTTTGGAGATAGGCGCAGGCACAGGCAATCTTACGAAATATTTATGCGAAAAAACAAAATTCGTTTACGCGGTTGAAAAAGACGCCAGGCTGTGCAAAATTGCAGAGGAGAATTTAAGAAGATATAAAAATGTTAAAATTATTTGCAAAGATATCCTAAAGATAGATATGGGGTCAGGTTTCGAACCTGACCCCATATCTATTGACCGCCCGTTCAAAATAATAGGCAATCTCCCCTACTATATTACAACCCCAATAATCTTTCATCTTCTCGTGCAGAAAAAATATATCAACGATATAATAATTATGGTTCAGAAAGAGGTTGCGCAGCGTATTATCGCTAAACCCGGCGGAAAAGATTACGGTATATTGTCGTGTTCGGTTCAGTTTCATGCAAAGCCTAAAATTTTATTTAATGTAAGCAAGGCCGCATTCAGGCCTCAGCCAAAGGTTGATTCATCGGTATTAAAGCTGAAGATTTTAGAAAAACCTGCCGTAGCAATAAAAGACGAAAAATTATTTTTTAATATTATAAAGGCCGCATTCGGCAAAAGAAGAAAGATGTTGCGGTCAAGCCTGGCTGGTTTAATCACAAAGGATAAACTTACGGATATCCTTGCAAAAAGCGGCATTGACGAAACCCGTAGGGCAGAGACATTAAGCTTGGAAGAGTTTGCAAAGATATTGGACAAACTTTATTAATATGATATAATTATATGCTATGATGAAGTTCGATAAAACTATAGTTGAATATACAGCGAAACTTGCAAGGATGAAGCTTTCTGACAAAGAAACTAGAGAGTTGGCCTTGCAATTAGCCGATATCCTAAAATATATAGAGAAGCTCAACCAGGCAGATACCTCAGGCGTTGAGCCTACCAGCCATGTTTTGCCTATAAAAAACGTATTTCGTCAGGACAAGGTCAAAAAGTCTCTTAATATAGCCGATGCGTTAAAAAACGCGCCTGAAAAAGAAGGCGATTTCTTCAAGGTGCCAAGAATAATAGAATGAGCGAATTACATAAACTCACCGCAAATCAGTTAAAGCAAGAATATAAGAATGGTAAAACCACGCCGCAGGGCGCGATGCAGGCGCTTTTGGAGCGCATTGAAAAGATAGAGCCAAAGGTGAAGGCGTTTGCGCATTTGCCAGAAAGGTGTCTGGCAAAAAGGTGCCAGGCACCTTTAACGCAAAAGATTGACCGGTTTGAGGTGCCAGGCACCTTTTTGCACGGCATACCCGTTGCCATTAAAGATAATATATGCGTAAAAGATGAGTTGACAACCTGCGCGTCGAAGATTTTAGAAGGTTTCAGGCCGCCTTATGATGCAACTGTAATTGAAAAATTAAGAAATGCAGGCGCTATCCTTTTCGGTAAGACAAACATGGATGAATTTGCGTTCGGCTCGTCCTGCGAAAACTCGTGTTATTATCCTACGAGAAATCCCTGGGATACGGCGCGGATTCCAGGCGGCTCAAGCGGCGGCTCAGCAGCAGCTGTGGCAGCTGACGAGGTTACCATGGCGCTTGGCTCTGATACAGGCGGCTCCATCAGGCAGCCTGCTTCTTTGTGCGGCGTTGTCGGATTAAAGCCTACTTATGGAAGAGTATCCCGTTACGGTTTGATAGCATTTGCTTCATCGCTTGATCAGATAGGCCCTATCACAAAAGATGTTTCTGACGCCGCATTATTGATGAATGTTATAGCCGGCCATGACGAGCGCGATACCACATCCGCAGATGTTGCTGTGCCTGATTATATAAAATCTCTTACAAAAAATGTCAAAGGCCTTAAGATAGGTATACCTAAGGAATATTTTATAAAAGGCATAGATCCTGAAGTCAAATCCGCAATAGAAATAGCGGTAAAGGTATTAACGGATTTAGGCGCGATATGTAAAGAAGTGAGCCTCCCAAGTACTGAATATGCTGTCAGCGTTTATTATATTATTGCCACAGCAGAGGCAAGTTCAAATCTTGCGAGGTTTGACGGCGTGCGTTATGGTTACAGGCACCAGGGTGAAGCTTCAATGATAGATATGGTGGCCAATACCAGAGGAGACGGGTTCGGCGCTGAAGCAAAGCGCAGGATTATACTCGGAACATTTGCGCTTTCAAGCGGTTATTACGACGCGTATTATCTGAAGGCGCAGAAGGTGCGCACCCTGATAAAAAGAGATTTTGACGAGGCGTTTAAAAAGTTTGACTGCATAATTACGCCTACCTCTCCGACAGCCGCGTTTAAGATAGGAGAAAAAACAAGCGATCCGCTAAGCATGTATCTCTCGGATATATTTACCATATCCGCGAATCTGGCGGGTATTCCTGCGATGTCTGTTCCATGCGGGTTCACAAAAGATAATTTACCGATAGGCATGCAGATTCTCAGTAAACCGTTTGATGAGGAAACAATATTCAGGACAGCTTTTACATACGAGCAGAATACCCAGTGGCACACGAGAAAACCAAAGCTATGAAATATTATCCGATAATAGGGCTTGAAGTGCATTTGGAATTAAATACCGAATCCAAGGTGTTCTGCGGTTGTAGCACGCAATTTGGCAGCGCTCCTAACAGTCAGGTGTGCCCTGTATGCCTAGGACTGCCCGGATCTTTGCCTGTTTTAAATAAAACCGCGCTTACCTATGCCTTAAAGGTTGCGCTGGCGTTAAACTGCGAGATTGCTGATTTTACAAAATTTGACAGGAAAAATTATTTTTATCCTGACTTGCCGAAAAGTTACCAGATCTCGCAATATGATAAGCCGCTTTCTAAAGCCGGCTGGCTTGATATAGAAACAAATGGCGCCCTAAAGCGTATAGGCATAACAAGAGTGCATCAGGAAGAGGACACCGGTAAGCTGCTGCATAAAGAAGGCGTAGCAATGAGCCTTGTGGATTTTAACCGTTCGGGAATTCCGCTATTGGAGATTGTTTCAGAGCCTGATATGAATTCAGCTGAGGAGGCGTATGAATATCTTACCCGTCTTAAGGCAATACTTGAATATCTGGATGTTTCTGACTGCGATATGGAAAAGGGGTCGTTGCGCTGCGACGCAAATATATCTATAAGTACCGATCCGAAAAAATTAGGCACCAAGGCTGAAATAAAAAATATGAATTCGTTTAAGGCTGTAAGGTCTGCCTTGGAGCATGAGATAACAAGGCAGACAGGGATGTTATCTGAAGGCAGCAGGATTATTCAGGAGACGCGGCTTTGGGATGACAATAAGGGCATAACTTTGCCTATGCGTTCAAAAGAAGGCGCGCATGACTACAGGTATTTTCCTGAGCCGGATCTTGTGCCGTTTATTTTTAGCAGTGAGGACATAAAAAAAGTCGCAGACAGCCTGCCTGAGCTTCCAACATCCAGGAGAAAAAGGATTATAGAACAATATTCTTTAAGCGAATATGACGCTAGCGTACTTACACAGGATAAAGATATGGCTGATTATTTTGAAGAAGCCGTGAAGCTTTATAATAAACCGAAATCAGTGGCCAACTGGCTTTTAAGCGATATAGCGGCAGCTACGAGTAGTACTGTCGGTATAAAGCAGCTTAATCTGTCTGTTGGCAGGCTGGTTGAAATGCTTAAGATGATAGACAGCGGCGTTATAAGTGGCAAAATAGCAAAGGATGTTTTAGCGGGTATGATAGATACCGGCAAGCCTGCCGCGGCAATAGTTAAGGAAAAAGGCCTTGAGCAGATCTCCGACGACAAGGTTATAGAAAACGCTGCGGATAATGTTTTAAGGGAAAATCCCAAGGCAGTAGAGGATTACAGAAGCGGCAAGGCCACAGCCTTGACATTTTTGGTTGGCCAATTGATGCGCCATACAAAAGGCAAGGCAAATCCAGCGATAGCAAACAAGATCCTGATTAAAAAATTAGGGGCATCGTGATGCGGAAGGCAAAATTTTTAATCCCCGTTATTATCATTGTGTTTATAGCCGGTATTGCGGTTTCAAGCGGCGTATATCGCAGGGATCTTTCTACAAAAAACCAATCATATGCTGACCTTGATCTGGTAGGCGATGTTGCAGAGCTTATTGAAACCAATTATGTGGACAAAAAGTCCTTGGACTTTAAAAAACTTGCATATGGCGCGCTTCGCGGAATGGTTTCAACGCTGGATCATTACAGCCAGTTTTTAGACCCGGATGAGTATAAAGATATAAAGGTTGAGACAAAAGGCGAATTTGGCGGCGTTGGTATAGAGATAGCGGTTAGGGATGGCCTGTTTATCATAATAGCGCCTATAGACGGTACGCCTGCGGATAAAGTAGGCCTTGCTGCCGGAGATAAAATAGTAAAGATAGACGGAGAATCTGTTAAAGATATATCTATTCAGGACGCTGTTAAAAAATTAAGAGGCAAACCGGGCACATCAGTAGAGATTTCCGTATTAAGAGAAGATGAAAAAAAGATTTTAGATTTTACCATAACCCGCGCTATTATAAAAGTCGCATCCATCAAGGAAGCCAGGATTGTAGACAGCGAATATAAAATAGGCTATATAAAACTTGTGGAGTTCCAGGAAAAAACTTCGGATGATTTTGAAGCAGGACTTATTAAGTTAAAATCCAAGGGCATGAACGGCCTTATTTTGGATCTTCGTAATAATCCCGGAGGCCTTTTGGAATCAGCAGTAGGAGTAGCTGAGAAATTTCTGCAGGAAGGCGAGGTTATTGTTTTTACCAAGGGTTCGCAGCCCACAGAAGACATGGTTTTTAAGTCAACCGAAGGCAGCAAATATCTTGATTTTCCTATTATTGTGTTGGTTAATAAAGGTTCTGCCAGCGCTTCAGAGATCGTAGCAGGCGCGATACAGGATCATAAGCGCGGGCTTATCCTCGGCGCCAATACTTTTGGCAAGGCCTCTGTGCAGACGGTTATTCCTTTAAGGGATGGTTCAGCGCTCAGGCTTACAACAGCCATGTATTATACGCCTTTGGGCAAGATTATACATGAGCGCGGTATTTTTCCGGATATTGTTGTGGAAAGAAAAGACGAAAAAGATCCTTACGACAATCAGCTTGAGCAGGCAATTGATTTGCTAAAAAAATAAAATGGCAAAAAACCGTAAAACCAAATTTAATATTTTTATCTACATTTTAGCCGGGTTTATTGTGTTTCAAACGGTTTCTATAGGTTTTTTATTTGTAAAAAACCTGAAATTAAGAAAAGAGATCTCCGTAAAAAAAATTCAAGCCTCGCCAGCGCGCCAAAAAGTTAAGATTACGGCTAAAGCAGCCATTGTTTTGGATGACTGGGGGTATAATAAAAAAAATCTGCAGGCGCTGTTGGGAATAAAAAAACCCGTTACCATATCCGTGCTGCCTAATTTGCCTTATTCAAAAACAATAGCCGAGACGGCCCATGAAAACTTAATTGAGGTGATCCTGCATCTTCCGCTGGAGGCGTATGATAAAACAAAAAGGCCTGAAAAGGACACGATATGCGTTGGCATGAGTTCAAAGGAAGTGTTATTGCGCCTGGAGAAAGGTATTAACAGCGTGCCATATGCAGGCGGAGTTTCAAACCATACCGGCTCAAAGGCAACAGAAAATTATGAGCTTATGAAAATAATATTAAACAGCCTTAAGAAGAAAAATCTTTTTTTTCTGGACAGCCTTGTAACGAATAATTCGGTATGTGAAAAGGCAGCCAGGGATACAGGCGTAAGGTTTGCCAAAAGGTCTGTTTTTCTGGATAACCAGAATAACCTGCAATATATAACAAACCAGTTGCGCCAGGTGATTGCCGAGGCAAAATTAAATAAAACCGCTGTTGGCATAGGCCATGACAGGCCTCTTACAATAAAGGTAATAAACCAGATGCTGCGTGAATTTCAGCGTGAGGGCGTAGAGCTGATTTATTTATCGGAAGTAGTGAGATAGATGCTGGTATTAGGGATTGAGACATCGTGCGATGAGACATCAGCGGCTGTTGTTGAAAACGGCAGGCGAGTTTTATCCAATGTTGTTCTTTCAAGCCTTCATCTGCATAAGCCTTTTGGTGGCGTTGTGCCGGAGATAGCGTGCAGGCATCACGCGGAACTTATAGATTCAGTGATAAAACAGGCCTTTGACAAATCAGGCTGCGCTATTTCGGAGATAGGGCTTATCGGCGTTACTGATAATCCGGGTTTAATAGGCGCGCTGATGGTTGGGATATCAGCTGCCAAAGGCATCGCTCTTTCGCACGGCATTAAATATACCGGCGTTAATCATCTGCACGCGCATCTTTACGCGCCTATAATTGATAATCCGAAAATAAAGTTTCCTTTTATCGGGCTGGTTGTTTCAGGCGGGCATACGAACCTGATGCTTGTGAAAGGATTTAAAGATTATCACAACCTTGGCCAGACAACAGATGATGCTGTAGGCGAGGCATTTGACAAGGTTGCCAAGATTTTAAATCTCGGGTATCCCGGCGGGCCGGCGATAGAAAAGATGGCAAAAACCGGAAATCCGCAGAAAATAAAATTTCCAAGGACTATGCTTTCAGCCGGCAGCCTGGATTTTTCTTTCAGCGGCATTAAAACATCGGTATTGAATTATGTGCAAAAGCGTAAAGCGCAAAGCGTAAAGCGCAAAGTTAATGATATTTGCGCGTCTTTTCAGGAAGCCGTAGTTGATGTTATAGTTGAGAAATCCGTGCGCGCATGCGAAAATAAAAAAATAAACACCCTTGTTGTCGGCGGCGGCGTAAGCATTAATTCGCGGCTGCGCGGGAAACTGCAGGAGGCGTGTAAAATATCACGGATAAATATTTATTTTCCGAGCCGCGGGCTTTGCATGGATAACGCGGCGATGGTGGCTGGGCTGGCGTATCAACAACATAAGTAGTCCCTCGCGTCTAAACGCGATAGCGGGATGCTCGGGACAAATTTTCTAAACGTGATAACTGGAAAATTTGGAGGTGCGAGATGATGGGAAATTTTCAGATAATTTTAAGGCTTGCATTAGCGGCAGTGTTAAGCGGTGTAATAGGCTTTGAAAGAGAAGTCCATGGCAGGGCAGCGGGTTTAAGAACCCATATTCTTGTATGCGTGGGTTCGGCGTTAATTATGTTGACATCCTTGTATATTTTTGATATTTATATCAGTAGGGTGTCGCTCGATCCTACCAGGTTAGCGACCGGTGTTATAACGGGTATCGGTTTTCTCGGAGCAGGCACAATAATCCGCTCAGGCGCATCCATAAAAGGCCTTACTACAGCGGCGAGCATTTGGGCTGTTGCGGGCGTGGGTTTGGCGGTAGGATGCGGTTTTTATATCGGCGCGTTTGCAACTACGGCTATCATGCTGATCGCTTTATTATTTTTAAGAAAAGTTGAAGATACGGTAACAACAAAGAAGAGTTAGGGAGGGAATAGATGTTTGGTAAAGGTAAAAAAAAGAACGGGGTAGAAGAGAAGGTGTTGGATGTAAACGCATCCATGCAGGGCACTATTTCTTTTAAAGAGCCGGTGAACCTGAAGATAAACGGCCATTTTGAGGGCGCCTTGGATTTAAGGGGAAATCTTACAGTGGGCCCGCAGGCGACGGTAAATGCGAATATAAACGGGGATGACATAATCATAGCAGGCAGGGTGCATGGAGATATAAACGCCAGGGTCCGCCTCAGCCTTCTTTCAACCGCGCAGCTCGTCGGCAACATAAGATCGCCGCTGATATCAATAGAGGAAGGCGCGTGTTTTCACGGCAACAGCCATATGATTCACGGCTCGCCCAGGCATGTCTGTGCCGGGCCGGACAGCAACTATATGACAGCAGAAGAGCTGGCTCAGTTTCTGGAGATTGATATGTCCGTTGTAAGGGATTGGGCAAAAACAGGCAAGATACCGGCGCAAAAAGATGGTAATTCCTGGAAGTTTGAGCGTAAACAGATAGAGGATTGGCTTGTAACTGAACGGGTTAAATGACAGAAAAACTGTACAACGAAAAAGAGGCGTTAGAATATTTAGGCATCACAAGGCAAAAGCTTGATGAGCTTATGAAGGCAAAACAAATCAATGCTTACAGGCTTGGCGGAGAGTTTTTGCGTTTTAAACAGCCGGATCTTGATCAGGCAAAGTTGTTGTTATCCGTCGAGGAGAAACCGCAGCAGCAAGAAGTGAAATACTCATTTTTTTCCCGCATCAGAGATTATGTTTATTACAATGATTTTTATATCATAGTCGCGATACTTATAATAGTTTTACTTGCCATCATCTTCAAGATTTCTTTCTAAAAAATTTATGAACCCTCGGAACAATTCTATAAAGCGTATAATTGGCCGGCTAAGCCGCGGCGCCATATCAAGGCATGAGGCCTTTGAAAAATTAAAAGACCTGCCTTATTCAGATCTTGGGTTTGCCAAGCTTGATAACCATCGCCAGGTGCGAAAGGGTTTTCCCGAGGTAATATACGCGCGCGGCAAGGCGTTAAATCATTTAGAAAAGATAACAGCGCATTCACTTAATAGGCGCCAGCCGTTGATTATCACCAAAGCGGAAGAAACTGTTTATAGTTTTCTTAAAAGTAAATTTCCTGTTTTAAAATATTCCAATACCGCCCAAATAATTTATTATACGCGTAAAAGGCCTGTTTTAAAAAAAGGCTTTGTCAGCGTTGTCACAGCAGGCACTTCCGATATAAATGTTGCCGAAGAGGCAGCTGTAACATTGGAGGTCATGGGCAATAAAATCAGGCGCGTCTATGATGTAGGCGTTGCCGGCATTCACAGGGTATTTGATAAAAGGCGCCTCTTGGCGGCATCAAGGGTTGTTATAGTTATAGCCGGCATGGAGGGCGCTTTGGCAAGTGTTGTAGCAGGGCTTATAAATAAACCTGTAATAGCAGTGCCTACCAGTGTGGGCTATGGCGCCAGTTTCAAAGGGCTTGCGCCGCTTTTGACGATGCTTAACTGCTGCGCGCCTGGTACGGTTGTGGTGAATATTGATAATGGTTTCGGGGCCGCGTATTTCGCGGATATGATTCAGTAGCTCGCGGTTTACTCGTTTGCCAGCCGCTCGGCGGGGTTCCGCAAAAGCGCCAAAATTCCCCAGCGTGGAATTTTTGGCTCCACCCCACCATCGCAGCGGCTAACAAACCAGCAGGGGACATTTTCTAACCCCAATCTGTTTTTAATCATGAGAAAGTGTCCCCTCGGTAAAAGGAGAAAATAAATTATGATATCCGAAAACATTGTTAGTGTAATATCCTTGCTTGGAGTTGGCGGATTGCTAGGGGCTTATTTTAGAATTTTATGGGAACGTAACAATGCAATTTTATTACAGAAGTAAGATTATTATAAAATGGCGTCTGGTACTATATCGAAAAATCTTGCTTAAATTAGTTGATGCGTTCATGATAGGCTTGGATGAGTTGGTGGAGAGGAATGGATAAAGAAATAGATATTTTAATAAATGATATGATTCGGATAACCGATAAAGAGAGTGAAAAATTTTTTGGTAAATCTCTGGAAGAAAAAAAAGAAATTTTATCTTGGTATCAATCATCTTTTAAAGCAACATTCGAAATCCTATTTGTCTTTTTTTATATTGTATCTGCAAAATTCTATTTTATTTTTGGAGATAATAAAAAATGGCCATATTTTTTTGAGAAATTAATAGCAGAAATTCGTAAAAAATATCCTTCGCCAATAATGGGTGTGGTATTAAATTCTCAGAGAATAGGATTTCTGCCCGAATATTTTCAGAAAAATGGATTTGGGGCGAAAGTCAGTGATATTTTATATAACACTGAAGAATATAAAAAATTTACTGAATATATGAAAAATGAGGAAGGATTTGAAGGCATACCCGTTCATATGGAAATGGCAGATATTGCCGAAATAGTCTATATGAAACGGAATCTTTCAGCGAGTTTGACCTCAGGCGGGTTGCATTACTACTTCTCCCGTAAACGGGATGCCGTCTACGGCTGCAACCGCTGGAAGCGATAAAGAACGGCTTGCTTTCCAAGCAGTATAACGCAGCATGCTAGCTGTTGCAAGATTTTGTTTTCGTTGGTTTAAAATCACCTCCTTCTGGCCCGATAGCGCTTGAAGCGGCGTAACATAGCTT
>Ga0100390_10001426_pt1 | contig 21158 bp, 14 predicted proteins | sample CryGeymeta201514_FD_81540 | JGI IMG/M metagenome (GOLD analysis project Ga0100390, IMG submission 81540) | Groundwater microbial communities from Crystal Geyser aquifers in Utah, USA - Crystal Geyser metaG 2015-14 | ecosystem: Environmental > Aquatic > Deep subsurface > Groundwater | place... | reverse complement strand
TGAGTTTTCCTTTATCCTGTTACCTGAAGGTTGGTTTTCTCAGGACCAGATTTGATTTATTGCTGGGCTACAATGTGATGTGATCCCTATCTCCAAGACTTGGATATATGAATCAAGGGGACCCAATTAAGCCCAGGTGGACTGCCATAGGACTCAGGAGTTAGGTCTTACTCTATTAGGTCGTGTGCCTATGCCTGCTCTGTATCCACACACTAGTCTCTAGTCCAGTAGTCCAGTCTATCCATAATATTCATTTACTCTAATATTCAAGTAGTCTCCACACTAGCTTTCTACGCAACATCATACCCCCCTGGCGGTTCCAAACCTTAATAACGAAACACATAATAATGGTAAAGTGCAACTGAACTGGATGTATGGTGGTGCAAGTCTTGTCCTTCAGTCCATGTACTGTACATAAGTTGTACGAGTATCAAACATTCAAAACCAAAACGATGCATTTACAAAAAACGTAATATTAGATCGTAATAAGGAGAACAGGCGAAGAACTCACTTAGAATTCGAAGGCGAAGTATATAGCACCCGCAAGTGTCACACATAGATCCTAAATCCTAACACACGATCACACGATCATCTCTCCGTTGCCTCATTCATTCATTCATTCATTCATTCATTCATTCATTCATTCGTTTATCGCAAAAACCTAAAAGCTGAGAATTATTAATGAAGAAAGACAAGTCCTTCTCTTCGTCGGCAGGTGGGGGTTTTCAGCGTGGCTTTCTCTTGAGCAAACCCAAGAAAAAGAAGAGAGCTCCTACTTCAACGTCCATAGAACGACCAGAAGCAGAAGCAGCAGCAATAGCAGTACCGAAGAATACGTGGATTGTCGTGCCTACATCCAAGCCAACAACATCCACGGCCTCCTCAGTCCTCTTGGATTTGGAACGACAAACATCAACGACTGAAACTAGATCTAACAGCTTTTTACGCGTCCTACCGAATAATAGTAGCCATCAACAAAACGAAAAGGCACAGCATTCAATGCCAGAGAAGAATCCTCTGTTGGTTGTAGATATTAGCGAATCGACTCCTCCTCCTCCTCAGAGGGATGCTTCATTCATCAGCAATAGCAACGACAATAGACGTTCTATGAACGATGACGAAACAACCGCACCACCCATAATGGTCGAAATCAAGGCATCTACTACTATTCGACGAAAAAAGAACAGTTTTATATCGCAAGCATTATTTGTTGACGAGGAAGATGCAAGAAGATCTACTGACGAACATTATCATGGGCCGGCTATCACAAACAATAGGCAGGAGATGCATCCCAATCTGATGACACCTGGTATTGATCAAGCTAGCGAGAAGACCACTTTTTCAACAGCAGAAGACGAGAACGACATTGTCAACACAACAACAACAACAACCAATTTCATACAATGTCAACACAATTTGGATAGAACTCTTTGGAAACTACGTCGCAAGAAGCAGCGACAGCGAAAACCACAACAAAATGATGCAGAAGACTGGCAAATTGTTGCCTCCAAGTTTTGTTCCTCCGTCATTCCTACGACGGAACTGTTACCGTGGCTGTGGCAATCGTTATTGATGGCATGTCCTAAACAGTCGTCGCAGTGTTTGGCCGAATTACGATTGGCATCAATCTTGTTCGAATCGACGCAAACACCAGGGGCATGGCAAATCTTTGCAAAGTTCTTACAAATCTCTACCGACAAACAACATCGAATTTGTACCTTGGGTGCCGTAACAATTTTAGACTTTTGGTGTACCAATCAACAAACAAAACAAGATGGTTCGATACCTGTCGACCCTATCATCAGTTCTGCTTGGTTGATCGACGTACTTCAGAATGTGTTACCACCTTTGGGACAACAGGTGACAGGGCAACCGATACGAACCGTGTTGGCACAAAGATGCATCACGACCATTTATCAGATCGTGGCAACGGTTGTAGATATTCTATCTTGGAAATGTACAACAATGGACAAAGACAAAAGTGAACGAAAAGGCCTGGAACAGACTTTGTGGAATGTGACCCAGGATGTTCTGGGGCCGGCCTGGGACACACAGTTGGGGTGGGTGGCATCTACTGACAGTACAAATGTGCGGGTGGATTGTACCATGGCAGTCCTACGGAACTGGAAACAAATGATGCATCGATTAAGAAACGAAGAAAAGGACAAGGAATGTAGCCGGAGATGGTGCCGGCTACTCCGTGGAGTGGAATTGCAAAACAATGACCTTCCCATTGGCGGTCTCCGCCAGACCCTTTTAAAGACTAAATTCGAGTTGAGCGAGAATGATGCCTTGAACTATATTGAACGTGCTCTAACGTGTGGTAAAAGCTTCTTTGACGAACATCATGACACTCGAAGTCCGGAAACAGCTAATGAACAAATTCTGCTGGTTCAAGGTGTGGTCGCTTGGCTGGGACAATCAAAAGACCTCCAGCTGACTCGTCATCAAGAATTGTTTGAGATGTCAATCACCCTTGTACTTTATGCTATAGATGAATCAGTGGCAAAGCTTGCGGTGCATATTTTGTAAGTAATTTTCCTTGGATAGTTCGTGTCGCTTTCGTAAGAATGCGGGAAAGCTTCTCACCAAGACTTGTGTTTTATCGAAAAACGCTCCACTGGTAACAGAGATTATCTCTGGGAAAAAACAGTCGGAGTTCAAATCGATGCAATTGGACGGCACCTACAATCATCTGCGGAAGAACCCCAAAAAGAAATGACGGCCTCGTTGTCCTTTTGGCTGGAGCTCATCCGTCAATTTGACCAACGCGATGCTGCTTGCAATGAAAGTGACACTGATGTAAATGTGCATTTCTTAGAAACATCTCAGGATACTCTGTGCCGACTGATTATGAGACAACTGTTGGGAATATATTCAATTGCTGGTGGCTCGAAGATACAAAGCATAGTCGCCTCGCTTGTATCAGAGAATGGGATGACGTCGTCCACAACAAAAGTCTTATTCTTAATATTGAAAGGAATACAAGGCGGCGTTACTGACATAAATGATGCAACCGCAAGGTTTTTACAGTACATTGTCAATGATTTACTCTTGGGACATTTTGATTCCACAACTGTTCGGCGTCTCATCCAACAGCAACACGAAGAAGGGTTTGACCCTCTTTCTTGCGACGCGAACTTTTCTACCGTGGTATTCAAAACGCGTCTTCTTGCTGCTCTCACCGTAAGCAACCAATCGGATAATGCCGCTTCTATTCTTGTTACGTCACTGACCATGTGCCTGGAGAAAGATCTGGTTGCTGGCAAAACTGCAGCCGTCACAACGATTGAGCACGTTTTTAAGGCGCTCGTCAATTTATCGAAGCCTACCGATACAATCTCTTCCAAGCTGTCGAAAGAATTGGCCGCAAATGAAGAGCAGGCCATTGAACGATCCTCTGCTTGTCTTGGAGAAGCCTGGAGAAAGTTTGCATTATCTGAAGCGAGCCATTCATGTTCCATTGAGGACGGCAAAGAAACAGTATTTGGTCGATTACTCACTGCTGTTGCCAAAGTTATGTTTCTTAATCCTGGCAGTACTGTTCCTTTGACCTTTGTTGGGGCAGTATTTGGTGATAACGAATCTTTCTGGCAAGACTCGAATAGTAAAGGTTGTAATGTCATCATGAGTGCTGTCTTGTCTCTTCTTGTCGCAGCAGTCGAGGAGCTAGATGCCCTGTGTACGCAGACTAAAAGAAGCAATCCAGGGAGCGAAGAATCCGATGTAATCTTCAGTCGCCTCGCTCCGCTTTTGTTATTGCGTCGGACCCCAGCACGACCATTTCAAGAGGCATTTAATTTACTCGCAGAGGCGAATGCCACAACAAAATCAAGCCTGAAAGATCTTCTTTGGCGCTTGGGAAATCATCTTGCGGTTCGACTGGACATTTTCACGGGAGGCGCTCTGGCTCCCAGCATCGAAATTTATCTGCCCCAGGAGCGGCAGCTCGCAGCCGAAGTAGCCGGCAGATGCCTGCCATTCAATGGGACTCCTGGTGGAGAGGCTTTTAGTGAAGTCTCGTGTTTCCAGCGACTCTCTGTACCTGTATTTTCTGAATTGATTTCAATGCTTCATACCAAAGGCGGAGCCGACTCTGGTGAAGAAGAGAACTGTGCTTCTCGCTCTAAGATCCGAGAGGCAAGGGCGGCTCTATATGCTACGTGCCATTTCATGCCATTTGCCAATTCATGCAAATACCAATTGGTGGATGAAGGCTTATTATCGACTGCCGCAGTTTGCTTGTTGTGCCTGGATGCGGACCAAGAAGTGTTCGAGGCACCGAATCTTGAGCAAGACTTTTTACAATTGCAATCGGGTTGCATTGAGTTTTTTGCTGTCTGCATTGAAAATAGTCTTCACACGAAAAAATCCAGCGCTGGAAATGAGACTTCCCTCCCAGCATTCTCAACAATTTACTACACGTTGCTAGAGATCATTCAAAAGGGTTGCATCTCCAAGACAGATTATTCTGCGTGGCTTGGGTCCGCGCTTGCCAGGATTGTATCCGACGGCACTGTAGGTACTGCCAATTTAAGGGTGGGAGCTGTACAGTACTCGAGTCCATGCTGCACATGCCTGTGGAATTCTTTGATTGTAGTTTCTCAAAGATGCCCAGATGAAAGTGGTAAGCTTCAGGTTCTTGCCAGCACAATGTTACCTTGGCTTGTCGCCTGGGGTGCAGGTGCAACCCAATCATCGAGTACTAAAAAGACCGAAGCATTGCATCGTCACACTCTCTGCGTGACCGCAGCGCTTCAACTTGCCTTTATTCTCGTGACTCGAAGCAAGTCATTTGGGGGACTTCCGATGACATCGTCCACAACTTCTAGCAGCATTCAGTCGTTGCACAGATCGGCTCTTGCGGCCATTCAAGATGGGAGAGGGGCGACAGATTATGCAAGCGAGGCATTACGATGCGCAGGGCTGAAGGTTCTTTTAGCTTTGGTAACAATTGGCCAGTCCAACAATAGCAATCAGAGTTTAGTCTTTAGCCCAAAAGAAATGAAGGCGACGTTTGCAACGCTTCAAGAGGTAGCGAAGCATGACTGCAACCCCAAATTACAAGCTCTGGCCTATCAGATTCTCGCGGCTGTTGCTCAATGAAAAGTGTTGCTATACCAGACGATAGACCGATATACTACAGTCTACAGTTGTTAAAATTATTAGAGTATCACAGTATTTTTTTGACAATCATTAGACTAGTCTACTATTTGTGCTTCCAGAACCCAGAACTGGAAGCCATAGTACTTAGTCGCTAGACATTCGTGACTCATTGTCTTCCCTCAACCCTTATGATTGATCTTCGAGGTTTGCTCCCATCCACTCACCGAACAGAAGTCGGAAAGTAGAAACAAAAATTGAATGTGGCTGCTGATGCTCTTTCGCTGACATCAGAAAACGTGCAGATGGATTGCAGATTGCAGGATTGTTGGCCATTCTTATCGAAAAGGATCATATTTGACGTTGTTAAATTGAACTGAAAAGCTGTTGCAATAACTTCTTTCAGCCAATCGATAAACCCACAGGAAAAGAATAAAAAGAAGAAGAGCCAAGAGACTGTCAGAGGAATCGAATCGAGCTAGTAATCCATTCTTTCGATTTGATTTTTGCTGCACAACACAACCCAACCCAACCTTACCAAGAGTTAAAAGAGAATGCTTTTCGGAAGGAAAACAGATATACTTATAGTTCAAATGTTACTATCGTTGCTGTCTCAAAAGGGCAGCGTTCGTTTGGCAAGAGCCTTTGTTCAGAGTTCCTCCAGACGAGTTTTAGCCGTTGGAGGAGGAGGAGCTGCTGCTACTACTCCATATTTCAGTGCAAAACACCAACAGCGATTCCAATTAAGTTCGGCCGTCGAGGATGACATCGACCAGGCCTTGTCCAGTTTTCTCGACGATCCCAAGAAAGGAAAGAAAACATCGGAATTGGCAGATGATTTGCCCAGTCGTAAGGAAGCTCATCTCGATCCTGTGAAGCTTTCTGATTTATTAGAGGATTCCGAGGTATGTTTATAAATTTTGGTTGGTATTGAGTTGGAACTTGCTGCGAGTCTTTCGAAAAAAATTAAGTATTTAAAACAAATTTGTCTCTTTTTTTCCCCCCGAAGGATGAAATGGAGGAAGTGGACTACAATGATCCCAAGTTCTTGAGCGTAACAAATCCCTTTTGGATTGAAAAGGGCTTGGATCCGAAAGTTATCGATATTCTCAGCAATAAGGGCATCACTTCTTTTACACCAGTGCAAGGAGAAGCCTTCCTGCCCGTCATGAATGGCAGAGATGTGATTGGAAGATCGCGTACCGGTACTGGTAAGTCAATTATGAGAGGCTGATGAGATGATTAATTATTTTTACAAACAATTTTTTTAACTCCATTCCTCTCCCTGCCACTCAAAGGAAAAACCCTGGCTTTTGGTTTGCCTGCCTTGACCAAGTTGGTCCAAACTCTGGAGGAAAAGGGTTTTCGCAGTCCAACTGGGCAAATGAAACGCGGGCGACCTACTTCCATGATTATTTTGTGCCCCACTCGCGAACTTGCGCGTCAGGTTTCTGAAGAGCTCTCTCTTGTCGCCCAACCCATGGGACTTTTCGTGGACGTATTCCATGGTGGTGTTTCCTATGAACCACAATCGAGAGCTCTTCGTAATGGACTGGATGTATTGGTTGGAACCCCTGGTCGTGTAATTGACCACATTAACCGTGGAAACCTTGATCTTTCTTACTGTCAGATTGCTGTCTTGGACGAAGCCGATGAGATGCTAAATATGGGATTCGCTGAGGACGTGGAAACTGTTCTAAAGGGAGTTGGTAGCAAAAACGATAAAAAGACTCAGTGTCTTTTATTTTCAGCAACAACACCTCGCTGGGTGAAACAGATTGGTGCAAATTATCAGGAGAATGTTTACCAAATTGACGCCACTGGAAATGAAGGTGCTCGTGTCGCCACAACGGTAACTCACAAAGCCATCCAACTTCCTCCTGGTATGGACTCAAAACGACAAGTGCTGGAAGATATTATAGCAGTTGAAATTTCCAGAAATAAGGATGGCAATGAAACTGATGAAGACGAATTTGCAGACAATCCAATTGCTGCAGCTGCACATGCTAAGAAGAAGAAGGCAGCTGGTGCTATGCAGCAAAGAATCTTTGGAAAAACCATTGTATTCACAGAAACAAAACGAGAAGCCGATGACTTGGTCTCAGGAGGCGTCTTCAAGACGCTATCGGCCCAAGCAATTCACGGTGATGTTGGCCAGAAACAGCGTGATGCAACCCTGAACGCATTCCGTAAGGGAGCATTCAACGTTCTCGTGGCAACTGACGTCGCTGCTCGCGGTATTGACATTTCTGATGTAAGAGAGCCGGTTGTGTTATTTATGACACTAGCTGATGATGCTTCAGAGACTTCCCGAACAATGATTCAATCCACGCTGTGCTCACCCATCTGTGTTTTTGTTTTTCGATAGGTCGATTTGGTGATTCAATTTGATCCTCCCCGTGATGTTGATACCTACGTGCATAGGAGTGGACGTACTGGACGTGCCGGCAACAAAGGCGTATCCGTCCTTTTCTTCAGTCGAAACCAAGCTCGTGATATTGTGCGAATCGAACGTGACCTTGGTCATGGATTCAAATTCAATTTGGTTGGGCCTCCCTCTATCGCAACTGCCTTGCGCGCCGCAGCAAAAACATCTGCCAATGCTTGTTTGACAGTTCCAGATGAAACTGCCATGTACTTCAAGGACGCAGCAGCTGATCTACTTGAGGACGAAGATCCGCAAGAAATTGTGGCCCGCTGTCTTGCTGCCATTTCTCGCAGATCAACCGATGTTCAAAGTCGGTCGCTCATTACTGGTGAGCTTGGACTTGCCTCTGTAATGATGTCGTACGACGGAAGGAAAAGCGTTGCTCCAGGTGATGTCATGTACACAGTCGGAAAGCTCGCTCGACAGAGTGCTGGAGACTTAAAATTCGATTCTGATGTTGGGAAGATTCAGACGCAAGCAGAAGACGGAACTGCCATTTTTGATCTTGGTGTGGAGGATGCTCATCGTCTTATTAAGTTTTGTGCACAAGAAGATGTTGACACTCAAGGAGCTATGTTCCAACTCGTTGAAGAACTAGAAGTGAATCGTGATAGAAACTTTGGACAAAGCTACGGCGGCCGCGGTGGTGGAGGTCGCGGTGGAGGTCGTGGTGGATACGGCGGCCGCGGCGGTGACCGTGGGCGAGGGGGTTATGGACGCGGTGGAGGAGGAAGCTACAGCCGAAACTCGGGAGGCAACGAACGCGGCGGAGGCAGTTATCGAGGAAACAGCGGCGGTTATCGCTCAGAGGGCAGCGGGAACTATAGAACAAGAAGTAATACTGGCGCGGGGTATCAATCTGAAGGAAACCGTGGACGGTTTGAGGGAGGCGGATATCAAAGGAACAGTGACAATCGCTACTCAGGTGGAAGAGGAAGCGGAGGAGGTTACCGCTCCAGAAATAACTCTGAAGATACTGGCGGTTGGTAGTCCGCGCTTGTGCTGATACGTAGCAGTGACTTACCGTTGCACTCCTTCATTAAGAAATTATGAAATGAAATTCATTCTGATTCGAGTACCAGACAACCTTTCTATTTGCAGTTTGGTGATTCATCATAGGTTCAGCTGATACTAATATCGACACACTATTCATTAAATATTAAAGGCAGACATGATGCCCAACCAAACATTAGAAAATACGGTGAAAGCGGTCCCAAATAAATTCGCAGCGATACCTAGACCAGTGCAATTATCTGAGTCTAATGTACAGGCCTGAGCTTCCAGAAAATTTTTGTAATAGGTAGCTCGCGTAAATTTTGGCGTTCCATCTTCTCCAGAACATTTTCCGCCGTAAGAATAGATACCGACCAAATCATTATCACCGTTGATCAAGGGAGCTCCCTCGTCGCCGAGGCACTAATTGATGGTGTGGTCGACGTATGGATTAGCGAGAATGCTGCACAATTGTCAACAAAAACAGAAACTGTTGAATTTCCTTCTTACCAAGTCTTGAGTATCGCTGTCGGCACACACAACTTTTGCCACGCTGCCGGTGACACATCCACCACTGCCCTCTTCAACGACGGACAGAGAAGCCATACGCAAGGTACTATTTCCAGAATCGATTCGGCCTTGACCGTAACCGGACGCCGTGACAAGCGTGCCTAGTTATAAAATTACGTCGAGAGCAATGAAAAGTGTGAGATTAAATATGATTCAATGAAATCTACAGAATGTTTATTGCACGCTTGAGTTTTCAGCTTACCTGGAGTAGCATCTGTAAACCAAACGAAACGGGCATCAACAGTCTCCACACTATCCATAGGCTCGGACAACTTGATCAAAGCAATATCATCGGTTTGGCTACCAAGCACGTAATCTGGGTGAACAGAGTACGCCTGCCAAGTCCTCGAAAGACCACCAGTCGAATTTGTGGCGGATCCATGAACAATGGCTTGAGAACTGGAGTCTGCAGGTTGATCATTTAGTGCATAAGTACAGGATGCTGCTGTTACTACAAGATCCGATTTGATCAAAGCTCCAGAACAGATCTTGTCCGTTCTTGAATCAGCATTTCGAGAGAGTAATTTGACAACTCCAGGAAATTGCGAGATGGCAGCTTCACTGCCACTCCCACCAACTGGAAGCTTGCGTCGTAGATGATTGCTGTCGCCTTGAGCGACTGCGAAGAGAATCACGACTAGATATCTGAAAGAATGCTTCATTTGTTGTATATGTGGAGTGGCGGATACTGGAGAAAATTTACAGATTAATTTTTGAGCTCCTAGTAGTAGCTGTTGAGAAATAATATGAATTGAGCTATTTCGAGGAATGTGAATTATGACAATAAGATTGTTTAAAACGGATAATGGATCAATTGCTCGCGCGAAATGCCTACTGTACACGTAAAATCCGTGCTATCCATTGCCCATTCTGTTCCTTGTTCCTACAGTACGTACTACTAGTACTAGCTAGTAGTTTGGTAGTACAAATAATACGCACATTTTTCATTCGCGGTGCACCTAACGTGCACGAACACAGCGTCAGCTACGAATAATTAATTATTAAGAATAGGCTATATGGCGGTGCGCTTTGCCATGCTAAGTAATTGCGACGAATGAACGCTACTGCTTTCTTCTATTATGTCAACGGCTGGCCGTAAAGGGCAGGCCATAAGAAAAGCGAAAATTACACTCTTTTGGTTTGGTAAAAGCTACTGTAGGTAGGAGACGCTTGGCGTGACCTTGACTGTAGTAGATGAGACAAACTACGAGGCGACCGCGTCGGGCTCGGCGATAGCTGGTTTTGGGTACACTTCCAATTTAATTTCAACTTGCTCCTTCAGAAAATCCAAAACCTTTTTGAAAGTGCCGCGGTCGGAAGCGCCAATTTCTACTCCACTTAACGACTTGACAATCTGGCCGTCTTCGACGTCGCGATTCCCTGCGGTGGTCTTTCTAATGGTTAAAAAATACTTGCCAGAAGCAAAATCCTTCTTGGCGACGAAGCCAATGCCCCAGGAAGCTTTCAAACCCAGTCTTGTTAGTTTCGCTTCTTTCGACGCAGCAAGTCCATCTTTCAGCTCGGGAGTGGATGTGAGAGGCAAGTCCTTGTTCAGCCTTTTGAATATGCCATCATGACTCTGAACGCTTTCTTCGGAATCGCTGCTACTGCTGCTGCTGATATCAAGCTTGTCGCGGGACTCCTGGTCCTTCAATTCCGTTCCCCCGATTTCGCTGTTTGAAGGAACCTGCGCCTGTTTTGCAGCTCGATTAGAAGCACCCGCAAATAGCGCGTGCGAAAACATAATGTTTTGTGCCCCAGCAGGAGCGCTCCCGTTGGCATTAAAATCGTCGTTTGCGCCCGACGCGCTGCTAGGTTTGGCGTTGCGTCGGTGACATTCACAGAGAAACTTGGAACCTCGTTTGCCACTCTTCCACCCAGTTTCTAAAGCGCACGGATAGTGATATGTGAGATCGCAAAGAGAACAACCGATGGTAGCACCGTGTCGTCCACACTTGGAGCACGTTCCTGCCTTTTCAATAGCCTCGAAAATGTTGGCAAACTCAACCCCCATGCGGCTTTCATCGTCCTCTTTGGTATCAACGATTGTTGTGTACCGTGCACACTTTTCGTGCACTAGTATCCTCTTGTTGCGGCGTTGGTAGGCGTGTAACTTTCCAGCATCTCCGTCCTTGTCAGAACCACCACAAAGGAAGCACCGAAAGACAGCATGGGGAGTCTTGGACTTGTAGAACGCGAGAGATACTCGGTCAGCGTCATTACCTTCTGGCGGACTACGGTGCTGCTCACAGTAAAAGACCTTTCCTTCGCGATCAAATCTCCAACCGGTGTCTTCACTGCAACTGTAGTGGTAAACTTTGAAGCAGTGAGGGTGGGTACACCCAATTGTAGCTCCACTTCGACCGCATAAATAGCAAGTGAGTGATTTGCCCCTATTCACGCACTTGATCACGTTACTCCATTGACCTTCATTAACCTCAACCTCAGGACTAAACTCGGCGCAGTTGTTGTGGACAAGAACTTGTCGAGCACCTTTCTTGAGAGCGAGAAGGGAACCCTCTCGCACGCGACTACCCATTTCGTGACATAAATTGCACTGCAGTGGAGTCTTTGGGTTGTCTCGTCGGAATAGCGCCACAGGAATGAGGCGATCAGTCGTTTTGTCATTTCGAAACGTAAAATTTACCGAAGAAAGGATTTCTTTCGCTGCTCGAATTCCTGTTAGCATGGCACCGTGAGCCATGGACGGATGTAAAGCAGTCGTGTGTTCCCCCGCAAAAAACAATCGCATCGTTTCAGATCCTTCCAAGACGAGCGAATCGCCATTGCCATTAACTGGTGACTGCAACATGTTGAAGTCTTGATCTGTGGCGCCAGGGGGTAGGAAAGTGTAACATCCGCGAGCGAACTTGTCCATCCCCCATTTGGTCCTCTTAAACGCAATCGGCGATGGTACTTCAATAGGAGACAAAATTTCTCCCAAAGTTGCCATTGCCTCCTTGACTATTGCCTCGTCTGAGAGCATTTCACAATGGACAGCTTCCTTGCCTGAGATAAGAGTCATCAGGATAGGAGGAGAGTCACCTTCCTCTCCCAATGTGAGTCCCATGTCCGTAAACATATAGTGATGAGAGTTGAACCCAGACGAATTCCCAAAAAGATACTTATCACCTGCCAGTCCAAGTGGTCCCCTCCAAAATGCCGTGGGGAACTGAAGATAGAGCTTATCCAATAGACCAAAGCCGACCGTATTGATAGAATCGCATTTCGAAAGCGGCAAGGGCGGCTCGAATTCCACATTCTTGCCGTGTAAGCCATTTTCCGACTCGCCAGACAAAGCGTGTTTAAGCACCCCTAGCGGTAAGGTACAAACCACAAAATCTACCTTAACACTTCTCTGTCCATCCTCGGATGTAATACAACACGTATCCGACAAGTCCACAAGCTTTCTCTTTGAACGGTCCTGGTATTTTTCAGTTGTGGAACGTCGAGCGTACTCAACTTTTCCAATAGGAAAATCCAGTTCAACTTTAAACTTCTTACCACCATACTCTTTCAATTTTTCTACCATGTATTCCACAACAGTAGAATAGCCCTCCTTCAACAGAACATGATCGCCCTCAAAGGCGTGGCGTTCATCACTATCCCAAAATTTCATAGACAAATCAGTTATATTTGCACCAAGGGCATACTCGACATTCTTCATATTCCATTGCAGCATTGAATGCTCGTCTTTAGTGAGCTTGGAAAATTCGCGAAATTTATGCTTGGCAATGGACTTTCCGATAGCATGGTCGACTGACATGTCAGATGAAAATCGATGAGGTGGAGCATCAGTCTTGATTAATCCCAGTTCAGCGTTGGCTGTTACATCTTTCGAAGGAGACGTCGTTGCTTTGTCTACAGCTCTGGGAGTCAGTTTTGAGTCATTGTGTAGATTTGCCGAGTACCACCGAACTGCCAATTGGTTTCGAGAACCGGGCTCTGGAGCGTCACTTCCTCCCCAGCAGTCATCTGCCTGTCAAATGGCGATCAGTGGACAAAGTATTAGATATTTGAAGTTCGTACAGGAAACGAAAATCACGATGGTACCTTACCCCAAAATCAAGAAGGCTATCAAAAAGCTTGCCCATACAGTCGTCCACGTCTTTGTTGACTTCTCGCTGACTGCTGTGCATCATTTTGACCTCTTCGCTGGACGTGACGAAGGATACACCCGATTCTCGGGCTAGGGATGCCAACGGATTGTGATCGATCCCGTGAATCCAAGCTGCTCCGAGATCCACAGGGAACGGAGTTGCTCCGTCGCCATATTTGAAGGTTTCTCTGTCAGTGAATAGCCTGCCGCCAAGCCTAGACCGGCCCTCCAGCAGTACGACTTCAAGTTCAATCTTCTGAGATTCAGCCAACCGAAGTAGTTCTAAGCAGCATGCAAGGCCAGCGATACCGCCTCCCATAACCCCAACGCGATAGTGAGTTCGTGATTCCATGGGAACATGAGTACCCATCAAAGATGTCGCTCCGGTAGCTGCAGACTCGGCATCCCAGATAACATTTCCGCTGTTATCTCTTTTCATATTCATCAGGTTCAAAACCTTGTGCTGGCCTATATGAAGGTTTGACAGGGGAAACCATCTTGGCAGTTGCGTACTGTGAAGGAACGAATCGAATCCCATAGAAGTCCGCATAGAGTCGTCTATCTTGTCGGGAATCGTAACGGCGGTCTGCAAACCATTGCGCATATTCTGCAGAGATAAGCGAGCGAGCGACATTGTTAAAAATCGTGATTATAAAAGCAAGCAATGAAGAACAAGAGAGCATTATTTGTTCATACCTCGTACTGATAGTAATACTTTCCGACGTATCCGCCACCGGCCTGGCACGCTTCTTCGATTTGTTTGGCCTTTTCAACGTCATCTTCCGCTGCTGAAGCAACATCGGCAAAGGTAGCCAGCAAATATCGGTATCCTATGTCCTTGTTACCTTTCTTGTTTACTGGTGCGGCATAGCGGAATTTTTGCACTTGACGCTGCTGACCAAGAGTGGCCAATCGCTTCAATTCGTCGCCACTAGCTGCGGTACCAGGCGTTGTAGCAGCAGCAGCAGCAGCATTGCTCGACACGGCATCAGGAGTATGAGCAGTTTTAGACCCTCCGTTTTCCACTTTGATGCGCTTGGTAGCTGCTTCCGCAGTGGTAGTTTCATCAGCTGATGATGTGGCAGGACGCTTTTTGTCGCCGTTGAATGTCTCCTCTGCCGAAGACAAAGCTTCGTTGTGTAGCATCTTCATCCTCCGATTCAAATCTAGAGAGCCTGCTTCTTCTTGGAACCAAAGCAAGGATGCATGTTTGAGTGCTTCTTGGTCGACAAGTAATCCATAATATCGTCGATTTTGTACTGTGGCAGAAACGTAGCACCCATCTCCGGCCGGTTCCGAACCACCCCCGCTCGGCTTGAGCAGGCTAAACGGTTCTTCTACGATCACATTTTCTATGTCATGAAAGCGCTTGAGCTTACTCTTTGAGGTCCGACTGCTGCCTCGCCGGCCATTACTTCGGCTGGGTGTCGTAGAGTTCTACAGTATGTTGTAGGTGCGTTGAGAGTTGGTAGGTGTAGGAGCGAAAGAAAAAACGTCAGAATTCATTCATACTGCGCAGAGTCCAAGAGACTGGACTACATTGCAAACTAGCTAGCTAGGATGTTCAGTGTGAGGAGTACTATTGCATTAGTACTAGACAGCAATATTGAAGATCTACTGCATGGCGGAGGTAAATGGCCTCTCTCTTCGTGCGACAGATAGGTCGAAATGCAGGCAAATCTCTGGTTTGCAATACACTAGAGGCGAAATTGTCAAGACTATTTGTTAATTTACATAGCTTTCCAGCAACTTTCACTCTCAAGACAGCAAGTTAACAGAAATTGAAGTATAGTGCCTATCGTCCTCCACGAGCGCTGTTTGCATGCTGTAAATACAAGATTAACATCCTAGATCAGCGTCTAAACCTACCTTGCTTGCCATGGTATCTAGGATGGAACTGACTAGCTAGGTTCACCCGTAGATATGTCAGTTTTCTGCACCAACTGGCTACGTAGATCGTAGTAAGGAGAGCAGTGTGCGAAGAAAGAAGATATCGTGGTGCAAGTGTTTCCGTAGGTAGGCTACAGTACTCTAGCTAGCTCTAGTAGGCAGCTGTAGTAGGGGCTGAGAAGTTGATAATAATAATAATATGAAAGTTTACGGTTCAGTCACGAGAGTATTCAGGACTAAAATCCTGATTCTTGCAATGAACTCCGTCATGCTTCTGCTTACTAGACTATTACCAGGTTAATTCTTACACTGAAATATTGTACTACTACTAGTAGAGTACTAGTCTACTAGCTACTACCAGGTAGTAGGAGTACTAGAGTACTCGACTCCTAGCTAGGCAGTACTACTAGTAGTACTATTTAATAGTACTAGTAAAATTTGAGAGCACATTATTTCTTTCTTGCTGATTTTAAACAGTGCATGCTTCACTATGCCCACGAAATACCAATTGTCGTTGCACGCGGACAAACTGAAGCGCCGGTTCCTTGGAGGAAGACCGGCACCATATGCTATTGTTACCTTGAATGGACAAGACATTGGAAGGACGGAGATCCGAGAACCAACTCAACATCCTGACTGGTGTATTTCTATGACACTGGAGTTTTCACCTGGCCAAAAACTTCCCTTTACTGTTTTGTTTACGATTGGCGTGGCGCCAATAGCAACGACAAATTACTAGCCAAAGCAGAATTTGATGCCTCGGAAGTCTTTCGATCTCCAGGTCATATGCAAATGAAAGAAGACGAATCCAGAAACAATGGAGCGCAGTAAGTCTAACTTTTGTGCTAGTATTTTTGAGGAGTTGGCGTGAGTCTCGTCCCGCGGCACAATTATGGCCGTGTTCTCACCATGAGTCTTGGAACATCAATAGAATCTTTGTGGATATTCAAGAGAGCATTCAAGGTTCTACACAGGGCTACATGAAGCTCCACCTGAGAGGATTAGACATTAAGAATGTTGAACCTGGTTTGATGGGACTTGGCAGATCGGATCCCTTCTTTGAAATTTCAAAAAAAAATTCAGACCATGCCTCTGGAGTAGTTCGATGGTATGTTCCCATTCGTTTATCAGCTAGCTTTATTGTGCCCGAGTTGTACTGAAGTCTCTAATTCTGTGCATCTTCCGCGGCGAATCAACACCACACTACAACGTAAACATACAGGAATGCTGTATACCGATCAGAACACATTGACAATCATCTCAATCCTTTTTGGGAAGAATTTACCATCGGACTGGAGGAACTGTGCTATTGCGATTTAGAATGGTCTCTCAAATTGTCGGTGTATGACTGGGAAAAGAGCGGCAAACATAGACTTATTGGTTCGTTCGAGATGACGGCTCAGAAAATGATGGATCGTGTAATTGTGAATGGAAATGCGGACTGGGACGAAGGGTTCGAACTCATGCTGGACGATTTGGGAAATCTGAAAGGATTGATGAATGTTTTGAAGGCCGACTTGGTATTGCAGCCCAACAGCTCAGATGCCGTTGAAAGTCCGGCTGCACTTCAATAATAGAGGCCCGCCATTTTTACAGTGCATTAAAATCAGTTAAAAAAAAATCTTTCAAGTTACGAATTATTACAAGTAACGTCTAATCTTTCTCGGTGGCCTCTTTGGCCCAGTCCTCCCTTTCACCGTCTTTGTACGGCCGTCTCTCCGTGGTCTCTTTCGGACGGACGGAGACTCTGTTGCAGCTTTGTGTTCGCTGCTTTGATCATCCGAATTGCTCTCTGCCTCTTGCCTGAAAATGTCGCCTAAGAAACTAACCCCGCTATCCAACTTCGACTCAGGTGTCTTGCTCACGCCATTTTTTAATTTCATAGAGGATTGGGTCCGTAGTATAAGACATTCTGACGCGTGAATAATATCATAGCAAACGTTCGGCAGCGCACTAAAGCTGGCTTTCGTTCCTCTAGACAGATTCTGCTTTGCTGCGTCTTGTTCATCTTTAAAAAAAGAAAGATCCTCCCAGGCCTCCCAAACTGTATCTTTTTGTTCAGAAGCTATCTCCCCAACTTCTTTACAAACTCCGCGATGTACCACATATTTCCAATTTGAGTCGCATAGATAAGCGCACTTAGGGCACGAGTAGATGAGGCTGTGCCACTTATAGTAGTAAGGGGGTTTTGCATACATGGAATTTTCATTCCGCGCCGACGGGCCAACCGACCATGGCTTTTCGGTTCGAAAAAAAGGCGCAGCAGAAGAAAGATGGAATGATAATTGGCTAGGCATGAACTTTGTGCCTTCCTCCAATAGAACAGCATTCATACTTTGGAAGAAAACAATTTCGTCCCAAGCCTTTCCGCCTGTCACGGCAACCCGATCGGCAATCGCACTCTTTTGTGTCGGAACAAGGGCTAATCGCGGAGCACTGCTGTACTTGAGAGCTTTTAAGCTTTCTTTTAGACGGCTCAAACAATTCATCTCCAAGCAAAGGACTTTAGTACTTCGAGGATCGAAGAAAAGATATGGTACAGGTCTGTCACGGATAAGCCGGGTTTCTTTTTGTGGCACTTCCTTGGTCAGCTGTTGTGGGTCCTGTTTCGCCTGCTCCAGATTTATTCCCAACGCAGGTGTCTCTTTCGGAAGTTTCCCAGTTGTTTTTCCGGGCGGCGTTTGAGTTTGCTTTTGAGGTTCTTGTTGTTCGACCTGCTCGGTGGCGAGTTTTGCTTCGGCATCCTCTTCCTTCTGCACCTGTACGACGCGAGCGCCAATTAAAGCGTCCTCCAACTTTGCTGGGAGGCCCATGATATTTGCAAAGAAAACGAATTCAGCAGGGGGGCCTTCGTAAAAACCTTTATCTCTTTCCTCGACAAACGTTACCAGCAACGAAGCTAATTCTTTTGAAACTTTAAAGATCCGCTCGGAAAAGCTGCGTTCATTCCCAGTAATGCGTGCAAGAGTAATTTGTCTTTTGCAATCCCTTGACGAAGAAGATTTCTCCAAACCATCTTGGCAAATGTAAAGGGAGGCCTCAAGATTGTCTCTCCAATTTTCCAGAGTGTCTGTGGGCAACGATCTTCCATTTGCCTGTCGACAATCATGGCGGCATCTCTTGAAGCGCAGCCGAGAAAGCGCAATCGTAATGGCACTGTGGTTGCCCACAAATGGGCAAAGAGTAGCAAGGGACAAGATCTCCATGGCTTGGTCCTTAAGCCCTTCTCCTTTGTTTGGACCAGTTTGCGGGACATTGCTAGAGTGATCCTGAAACACACTTGATTCGGCGATTTGAATAAATAAATGGGCGTATAAGCACCAAACACCAGCAGTTTTCTCCCGCATCAACATAATATGATTCGTCATGGTTGTATGGTGATTTTCGCTTGGTTCATCCAGAACTTCCACTAGCCTCGTCACGGCTTTGCTGTACAACGACTTTAATACATCGTGACAGATCATTATCGCCTCCCTGATCTCCCCCTTGGCCAGATGTGTGCGTGTCAAATGGAAAAGTACTTGCAGAGCATTGTCAGTTTCCTTTGAAAAGATCTCCTTCTCCAAGACGAGCTCGGGCGAAACCTTGGCAAGTCCAGTGACATCTTGCCTTCCCACTGATACTACTCTGGTTCTCGTAGGTTTTCTTTGGTTTGACTGCGACCCAAGTTTGCGCACCTTGGGCGGTCGTCCCCTTTTCTTTCTCTTGGGCGTGATACCATTGCTACGCTCAGTATACCCGGCGACATCCAAATATCTCTGTGGTACCTTTATCATATTCATAGAGCTTTTGCATTCCCGAGGTTCGCCATTCGGCTTTTGGGCTGTTGGCATTTCCCTGTTAGTATTTGGAGGAATAGCAGCGGTGGCTCCTCCCTGTTGCTGTTGTTCTTGTTGCCATTCGTGGAAATGCAAGGAGCACATTTGATTGCTTTTTCGTCCTTGTGAATGCTTTGGACAGGCGGGCACAGCACAAAGCAGATTACCGGTTCTAGAGCGCCGTTGAACAGGAGCTGCTTCTGCCGTGGATTCTCTGGGCAATCCATTTGTCATTTCTTTCTTACCTGCAATCTTGGAGGATGTTCCACCTTCAACAGAACCATTGTTGCTATCGCCAGTGAGTCCTTCCTCGTCCGAGCTTTCTGCCAGATTTATGTGAAGGAGTGCAACTTTTCGAGTCGGATTCTTTCGTAAATGGCCGTCCGTCTCTTGTGTTGCTTCCACAAATTTTTCCTTTCGTCGAGAATCACTATCGAGATTGCTGGTAGTCGTCAAATCCACATTTCTTTCCGACGGCCCATTATCTTGGGTAATTTTTCTGACCTTTGAAACTGGCACTGGCGAATTCAGCATCAATCGGGGTCCATTTGTCCTGTCTAGTTGTGAATGTTGTTCTAGCTTGCTATTCGGTACTGCACCATTTCCAGGCGGCATAGGTGAATTAAGTATACTGCTCGGGGCTGATCGCTTTCGTTTTGTCGGCAGCGATTGTCGATTCATCCTAACATTAGCAACCTTTTTAGAATCTTGTATTATGCATGCGCCCCGAGATTCCTGGGCAGTTGTCGGTATGTTTGTTGTAGTCGTGCGAGCCATTTCAGCAGGCACAATAGATGGCGTTTTATGCAATGATAAGGAAGTCATGGACTCGTGGACGTTGTCCACGTTAGAAACGACTGCAGCAGTTTCCTTTTTCCTACCCTTACCGACTGGATTGAGCGATTTTGGATTTCGCCGCGGAGCCTGGAGTTTCTTTAACTCGCTTCCTACCATATTGAGATAGTGCTGACGCCCAATGGATCTAATTCTACTATCCCCACTTCAGATCCTCTTGCAGCAAACCGATACTCGCTCGGAGGTACCTGTGCTCTATGCTTTAATGGGTACCGTGTCGAATTTAGAAGCTTGATTGACCTCTTGACCTACACTACTTTTTGATGTTCGATGAGATTCACCAGCTGGGTGATGAAAGTCTATGGCGCTCCCAACAACGTTAACTTGACTAACTGTTTAATGCTATGAATCAACTTAATTCAACAACTGATGTTGTGTTTGAGCTTTCATTGCTTTTGGAGAACCGTAGAGAGTACTACCATACCAGCTACAGAGTTCATTGGTTCGAATCAAGGCGCTTCTGTTGAGATTTTGAGGAAATAGCATAGAGCGATAAGGATCAGGATACCAGTAATACTGACAACTCATACTACACGTCGTTAGCGTAGTATCTACGTAGTAGAGTAGTTAACATGGCGTACTACTCTAGACTACTCTAGTCTAGTAGTAGGGGCATGAATGAGGTGGTACGGTACAAAAAAGTAAAAAATAATAATATCATCGTGATCGAAGCATGTACGTAGATGTGCTTGAATATTTATTTAGTAGTCTAGGTAGTCTAGTATTCTAGTAGTACCCGAAAACTCATAATACATAGTACTATCATGTTGGCACGCTAGAGGTAAAAAATGAAGAAACAAAAGAAATAATACAATAATAGAAAAACATTCTGGCCCCAGAAAGCTCAGGTTATGTACAAAATTATCAGTCCGCCCTTACTTGGGCTCCATTACTGGACAGGAACCGAAACGAAAGCTTGTGAACATTCTACTACTCACTCCACTTCATCGACTTACGGCTGAAAGGTGTTGAGGAGGTCAAAGTCGAAGGCGCCTACACACTGCGCGTTGATATCACTGGGTTTACCGCACAGACAGTGCATTTTGAGACAACATTCTCCGCGATCTTGTCCGCAATCCGTAGCGGTATCTTGACAGTAGATGACAGCAGGATCTTTGCCTGCAATGCTTTCGAAGAAGTCGCAGGCGTTGGGTTCGGGGCCAACCACATTGGCTGCGAAAGGACTCGTGATTCCACTTGTCGTCCCTCCAGCACTGCCACCTGTAGCAGCGCCGCCTCCCCCAATACCACTACCACCTCCCCCACTACCACTACCACCTCCCCCAATACCGCTACCACCTCCCCCAACACCACTACCAGTACCACCGCTTCCATTGCCAGCACTTCCATTGCCAGCACCTCCATTGCCAGCACTACCATTGCCGCCTCCACCACCACCACC
>Ga0100390_10001349_pt1 | contig 21803 bp, 25 predicted proteins | sample CryGeymeta201514_FD_81540 | JGI IMG/M metagenome (GOLD analysis project Ga0100390, IMG submission 81540) | Groundwater microbial communities from Crystal Geyser aquifers in Utah, USA - Crystal Geyser metaG 2015-14 | ecosystem: Environmental > Aquatic > Deep subsurface > Groundwater | place... | reverse complement strand
AAACAAAAGCATTCTTGGATCTTGCCAACGCAGATAAATTGGTGAAAGAAGAACTAAAATAAAGTCGGCGTGAATTCGCAGACGCGAAATAGAATTTATTCCGTCTGGACTGGTCAGTTGAAAAAGCCCTCCATGAATTGTATTCCAAACCGTTTGATCCATATTCCCTAAATCAAATCGCCCTGTAAAAAAATTAAGATGTTTTTCAAAGGTTACATAAGAAAAATAGCTAATATATGTAAATATTGATATGAAAAGTAAAATACTTTGAGTGGAATACGATAATAATTTCTTTTTTAAAAAACCTTTCCATTTATAAAATAGGGAGGAAAACACAAAAAAAATAAATTCTGAAAATACAAAAACAATTCTAGCAAGCAATGCTACTGCCACCGCCGTCTGAATGGGAACGATATAACTTAAACCAAAGACAATTACTGCTTCCCTTACCCCAACGCCTGACGGTGTAATAATCGAAAGATATCCAATTAACCATGCTAAAACAAAAAACGATCCAAGCGATACAATTGTGTATGGATTAAATCCCGATATAGATACAACAATAAGAACGCTTGCTATCGCATAGCAAATCCATGAAAGAATACTTATAAAAAACTCGTCTGTAAATTTAAATATGTTACGTAAATTTTTCTTTAAAAAAATAAATAACAAAAAAAGACATATTGTGATAAAAATATACAATCCAACAGAATAAATCCCCTGTGGCATAAATTGAAATAAAATATTTTGGCGTGAAAGTTGGTAAAGATAAATTATGCCCGAAATAGAGATAATAAAACTCGACAGTATATGAAGAGACGCTTCCAAAACAGTTCCCTTAATAATTATTTTCTTTTTCACACCAAGTTGACCGAAGTGGAAAAGTCTTCCAACATAAGAGAATATGCTACCCGGAATATATCTTTTTAATTCTGTTAATGATGAGAAGTAAACAACATCTTCAAGTTTTAATTCGGACCCTAACTTTCCAAGAATTTGTTTCCAAACAATAGATCTTAGGAAGAAAAAAATCATAAAGAAAACGATGCTTAGCAAAAAAGGGGGAAATTTTAGATTTGTGAGTTGTTGAATAAATACATTACGTCCCGAAAAAATAACTAGAAACAAAAAAGATAATGAAATAATTGTAAGCGGAATTCCAAGAAAAATTGTTAATATACTCTTGGTTCTTTTAACAATATTATTCTTCCAAACCATATTTGAGGGGAAATGAGTCTTCCTTTTTTGAGTTCATATTAACCAGCAAATCCGCAAGAAGTCCCGTAAATATAGTTTGAATTCCTGCAATAACAAGAAGTATTCCTAAAAGTAAAAGAGGTCTATTTCCAATACTTTCCCCTATGAAATGAAGAATGGAAAGATATAACAAAATTAAAACACCTGCAAATAATACAAGACTTCCTATTTTTCCAAAAAAATGAAGCGGGCGATTGGTATATTTAGTTAAAAAATATATCGTAAATATATCCGGGATTTCGCTTATTACTTTTGAAGATTTATATTTTGAAACTCCGTATTTCCTCTCGTGATGTATAGTTGCTTGTTCTCCAACTTTATATCCCATTTTATACATGATAATTGGTATAAATCTATGCATTCCTCCATATAATTTTAATTGCTGCGCAGCGTCCGTTCTGTAGAGTCTCAAACCGCTATTGAGATCATGTACTTTTACACCAAACATCAATGAAACAACTTTGTTAAAAATTTTTGAAGTAATCTTTTTGAAAAAAGTATCTTTTCTGTTTTTTCTCCAACCTGTTACAAGATCAAAATTGTCTTCATCAAGCTTTGACCTCATGGTTGGAATATTTGACGGATCGTCTTGCAAATCTGCATCAAGGGTTACGATAAATTCACCTTTTGCTTTTTTAAATCCCTGCATTAGAGCATAAGGCTTTCCCATATTTCTTCTAAATGAAAACAGTTTTACATCTTTATTTGATTTCTCAAGATTTTTTAAAATTTGAAGAGAGGAGTCTGTTGATCCGTCATCGACAAAAATGACTTCATAACCGGTTTTGATTTTTTTGAATACTTCTCTTATTTTTACAAATAGTTCTTCGATGCTTTCTTCTTCGTTGAGAACAGGAATAACAATTGAATATTCAATCTTCATAAGTTGGGTGATTTTTAAAGACCCATTAATTATAACAAAAATCAGGTTTGAATCAAAGGATAGGTGTGGTTGTGTGAGTCTGGGATATTTGTTAGAATTGTAAGTAACTTTTATGCTTGCCTTCGTAGCTCAATGGATAGAGCGGCGGTCTTCGGAACCGTTGATGGGGGTTCGATTCCTCTCGAAGGCGCATCGCTTAGCTCGGCACCACGTTCTTGCTTTGCACGAATGTGGCGCAATGTTGTATATAATATAGATGTATATTGGGCCACATTTGATCCCGATTTAATCGGGAGAAACATGGTCCCAAGAAACGAAGTTTTAAAGGGCGACTAGCTCAATTGGTAGAGCAATTCCCTCTTAAGGAATAGGTTCAGGGTTCGAGACCCTGGTCGCTCACATATAATAGATACAAAAAATAGTCTGAATTAATCTATGCAAGCATTGGAATCTGTTCGAAGAGTTGTTTTGGATCAATGGGAATTCGGGCGTTTACCTGATGTTCCTGAATTTTCACTTTCTAAAGGATGTAAGCTTGTACATTTTAGGGATGAAAGTGAACTTAATTTTTTTGCTGAAGCAGGACTAAAAGTTGTCGATCTCAAAACTCCAAAAGCAATAATTGGATCTGAAACTTCAATGAGAGCCATTACACGTGTATTCATGGCTTTAGTTTATGATTCAGAGAGTATCGAGGTTGTTACAAAAACAATTAGTAGACATGATAACCCGTTCGACGAAGCCAGAAAACTAAGAGAAGACGGATATAGAATTGTTAATTCAAGCCCCAGTATGGTTGTCTCTTGGAAAGAAAAAGATCCAGAAAACATTACTTAATTTTTTATACCGCCAAATTGTTGGCAAGGTTTATTCTTTCCCATCTGTCTGCTAAAAATCCATTCGGCTTGGTATCAAGCTGAGGAGCAGACAAAACGTATCCTTTACGAACCGTGTGATGACCAAAACGCTCGTTAATACCATCAATTACACGCATAACTATTTCGGTTTTAGGGTTTTCAAATAAAGATGGAGTAATGTAAGTTTCATCAATTAAATTTGACACATATATACCAACTTGACGCACCATCAACAAATCTTTCCAACTATCATACAGTCCTTTGCAAACCCTGAAAATGTCTTGTCCTGAATTTGTATAATTTTTTGCGGTTTTGCGCTGGTTATAATTTCCTTCACCCGACAAATACAACCCTACAGTTCTTCCTTTTTTCTTAAGCCTTCTAAGCTTTATTGCAATTTCTTCGCAAAGCTCAAACAAAACCTGTAATATCTTTTCCTTATCATATTCATTTTTCGGCAAACAATAATTTCTTCCTACGGATTTTGCGGATGTTTCTTCAAGATATGAAATAACGGGGCTGTCATCATATCCCCATGCAAAATTCATAAGATTTTGCGATGCTACGGTACCAAATTCTTGTTTGAGAGCCAAGAACGGATACTCCCTAAGAGCCATCAAATTATTGATGCCAAGAAAGTTTAAACGCTGCTTGTATCTTTCTCCTATGCCACAAATATCGGTAAGCTCAGTTTGTTTGTAAATGGTATCAAGATTTTCTTTTGTAATAACGACATATCCGTCAGGCTTATTCATACCGCTTGCCAGTTTTGCAAGCAGTTTGTTGTAGGATACGCCTACGGAAACTGTAATTGTAGGACCTATTTCGTCTGCAAGTTGCTTCTTAAACGCATCCACAATATCATCAACGCTTTTATGCAAATGCAAAACAGGAGTTATGTCAATAAATACTTCGTCAAGAGAAAAAACTTCAACAAGGGGAGAGTATAGGCTTGCAATTTGGATAAACTTTTTTGTAATTTCCAGATATCTGTCAAAGTCCGCTTTGATAAGCTGAATTTTCGGACACAATTTTTCCGCTTCCCAACTTCGTGTCCCTGTTTTGACACCGAATTTTTTTGCCTCCCTGCTTGCAGCAATAATGCACGTTCTTCCGTTTGCCGCAGTTACTCCAATAGGTTTATTTCTTAAATTTGGATTAAAGTGCTGCTCGCACGAAGCAAAGAACGAGTCAAAGTCTATATGGAGAATTGTGCGTTGCATAATAATTTTTAATTTTAAATTATAAATTTTAAATCAATTTTTAATCTTTTAAACATTTAGATTTCAATTAAAATTTAAAATTTGAGCTTTAAAATTCTTAATATAGTATCCAAAAAATATACATTTTAATAATGCTTCGAACAAGTTTTGAAAGTTTGGGTTTACCCTGAATGAAGTGAATGAGCAGTAGCATAAGATAATATTATTAGAAAAATATACGAAAAACAATCGAACAAAACTAGAACAAAAGAATCAAACTATACCAGTTTGTGATAAAAATTTAGAGACCGTAGACAGAGAGAGAAGCGTTGCCGATGCGGGTGCGGCGAAGTTTTAAGATATAACTATCGCATTGATAATATCCCGGAATAGTTGTAAATGCGGCCCTAAATCCTTTATTTTGCAAAGCATTAATTGCTTCAGGACTGGTTGTTCCATAAGGATATGCGAAAATATCATTAGCCTTACCAAGCTGGTCAATCAATTGAAACTTAGCTGCTTGAATTTCTTGTTCTATTTTTGTATCGTCATTTGTACCCATAGAATAATGAGACCATGTATGATTGTATGAATTAACAACGCCGCTTCTTTCCATGTTTCTTATATTGTCCCAAGTCATGTAACCTGCTACACCAATTAATCCCGTAGGAATAAAAAGACTCGTTTTTATGTTGTACTTTTGAATAATAGGAAATCCGTAAGAGAAAAAATCACTGTATCCGTCATCAACTGTAATAACAACTGGTTTTCCAGGAAGACTTTGGTTATTAATCAGTGCGTTTGCAAGATCCTCTGCAAAATATGAAGTATATCCATTATCGCTTAGGTATTTCATCTGGTTCTCAAAATTTGATGTATCAACAGTAAGTTGAGCGTGTCCTTCTATTTTTGCCTGGTCAATTGGCTCTATGTGGTGGTAAAAGATCACAGGAACACGAAGACAAAAACCGCTTGGGATTTCCTCAACAAAAGTAGTTGGTGGAATTGTGGTTGGAATAGCTGTAGGCATTTCTAATTTTACCTTTGCAAGTTTCTTTGCAACATTATAGGTACCAGGCCCAGCATATTTGTTTATATACATTTTTACGCCGTATATAGCAAAACAAATTACAAAAATGTATAAAAGAACCTTAATCAGTCCCAATCTTCTTTTAATTTGTTGTTTTGATTTTTTTTTATTTTTTAACTTTTTTGCTTTTTTCATTTTGTCACGACAGCTGTAATGCTCCATAAATCATGATTGCTGCGGCAGTAAAACGTATTATGTAAATTTTTGCAGTATGTTTTTCAAGTAATTTGGGCGCAAAAACAGAAAACAGAACAGCCAGAATCATAGAAAACGGAATAGTTACAATAACAGAAGTTATGCCAACACTAACAGCAAGCGCGAGCGTGAATGTCAAATTGGTTATTGTTTGGAAAAAACCAATTACTCCAATCGACAAAATTTGATTGCGCCCAACCTTAAACAAATCTTTATAAAATAAAGGCAATGTCGGTAAGACTATAATTAAACTAATTACTCCTATCCACAAATTTACCGTCCACACATCATCAAACATAAAAGCCCATTTTACCGCTACACTGTTAAGGGCCAGAAATATCATCGCTAAAAGCGCTATTCCAACCGCTTTGTTGAAAAATGAACGTACGTTAAATTTTTCGTCTATAGTTGAAAAAATTCCAGCAACAATAATGACTAGAACGAGAAAATATTGATAGGTCGTAAATTTTTCTTGAAATAATAGAACGCCTAATAAAACTGCGAATACCGTTCTGAAATTAAATAGAGGAACTATAGTTGTGACATCCAGCTTATAAATAGCAAGAATATAAAGAATATAGAACAAAACGCTTGTGATAGCTGCAACAATAATCGGAATCCAGTTATTGGGCATGCCTGAATGGTTTATTATTGCAAGCGGAATAATAAAAACAACAACAACTAAAGACCGTAAAAAGTTAAAAAGCCATGGATTGGCGATTGCATGTTTACTGGTTAATTTTGTGATTACTACGAGCAGTCCGGAAGAAATCGACGCAATCCATGCGAAAAGTATGTATGACATTGATGTAATTATATCAAAGGATCAATCTTCCAGGCAGAAATATCAAAAAAACATTTTACGGCTTAATTACTAAAGAGGCCGAAACAACCAGAAAGATACCAACAGCATTGAGAATAAAGGAGATAACCAAAAATTGATAAGTTTTCATCTTTGAAATTCCAATAAGACTTACGCCTATCTCATCAGGTAAAGGAGAAGCAATAACAATCGCACCGATTACAGGTAATGTCCAACCAAAATATTTGGAATGAAGTAATTTTATCAAATGATGATCTCCATCAAGATGATCGTATATACTTTTAAGTTCTGTGGCTAAATTACCTTTGACAAAACGAAAGATGGTAAAATCTCCAATTACCGCACCTAGTCCTGCAATAACTCCAATTTCTATTGGTGATAAACTTTCTGCAAGCACCAAAAGAACTACTGCTCCTGTTACTACCGTAAAAATAGAAACAAACAAAACTCCTCCAAGAAAAGCTCCAATATAACCGAGATTACCAAGACTTATAAGAAATATATGAAACGGCTCATAACTAAAAACAATAAAGGCAATAATTAACGATATGCAAAAAAAAGTTAGGTTCTTATACTTCCACATATACCTTAAGTATACCAAAAGTTTAAATCCTGTCGAGGGATACAATAATTTGATATAGTTCTCGAAGCTAGTTTTCTTGGGTGGAAGACGGGTGCTGCCCCCGCGACCTCCAGATCCACAATCTGGCGTTCTACTGTTGAACTACATCCACCGTGTTTCAATTAAAAATTTAAAATTTTAAATTTAAAATTGTTCTTGTATTATACTAAAAAAGGGACTATTCGACAATTTCGCCTTCAATAATTTCGGTATTTGAACTTTTAATATATGGAAACTTTCGAACAAACCACACCCCTGTTAAAAATCCTCCAATATGAGCCCAGAAAGCTACACCACCTGTTTGGAATGCAAAAGGAAGGGAAAAAATTCCTGAAAATAATTGAATAACAAACCAATAGACAGTATAAAACAAAGCTGGCACTTGAACAACCGTAAAAATAAAAAGCAATGGCAAAAGTGTTTTTATTTTATTCCTTGGAAAAATAACTGCGTATGCTCCAAGAATTCCCGAAACAGCACCTGATGCGCCTATCATAGGAATAGGAGACGCGCTTAAAAATAAATATTGCATAACGTTTCCAAAAATTCCTGCAAAAATAAATAGTAAAAGATAGCGGATTCTTCCTATTTCAAGTTCTATATTGTCACCGAATATCCATAAAAACCACATATTTGCCGCAATATGCAAAAATCCACCGTGAAGAAAAATTGAAGTAACAAATGGCGTAAGCGTTGAAATATTAAAGAATGAAACGTTTTTTGGTATGAGCGCGAATTGAGAAATAAGCGCATTTGGATCATCAGAAGTTAGTTGTTCTATGAATATAAAAACATTTAAAGCTATTAGACCGATTGTTACAAAAGGAAATCCCTTTAACCGATGTGTGTCAGAAAGCGGAAACATAATATAATTTATCGAGTGGCGAAACGTAAAAAATCAATGATTTTAACGTTTCAGCAGCGTTGTTCCGCTAAGCGGAACTTACGCTGCGCGCCTGGCGTGAGTCGAACACGCAACCTATTCCTTAGAAGGGAATTGCTCTATCCATTGAGCTACAGGCGCAAAATTGTTTATTTAAACCTAGACCTTGTCAAATTATACTAAAAATGGAGATAGATTCAAAATTACCGGTGGGAAACAAGTATTTGTTTCTGTTCATCTCTATATACTTTTTCAACACGTCTTGCAATAATTTCAGAAACTGATTTATCAAGAGAAGAGGGAAGAATATTATTAGTCGTTGGTTTTTGGACACATGAAGCAAGAGCAAATGCAGCACCTATTTTCATGCCATTACTGATAGTTTTTGCCCGCGCCCTTATTGCACCCAAGAAAACTCCGGGGAAAGCCAAAACATTATTTACTTGATTTGGCATATCACTTCTTCCTGTCCCAACGATAAAAGCTCCTGCCTTTTTTGCAACGTCCGGTAAAATTTCAGGAGCAGGATTTGCCATTGCAAAAATAATAGGTTTTTTTGCCATTCTTTTTATAAGTAGCGGATCCAAAACGTTCCCTTTACTTACACCTATAAATACGTCAGCATTCTCTAGCGCTTCGACAAGATTTCCTGATATATCATTCCTATTTGTAATATTTGCAAGTCGCATTTTCCAAAAATTATTTTGAATATCTGGCCTTGCTTTTGTAATAATTCCGACTGAATCGCAAACAATAATTTCGCGTACAGGCTCGCATACTTTTGGATCATGACCAACACAAAGCAATAATTGCGCAATTGCTGTTCCTGCCGCACCTGCACCATTAATGACAACGCGAAGATCTCTCATATCTTTTCCTGCAAGTTTTGCAGAATTAATAAGTGCCGCAAGTAAAACTATTGCCGTTCCATGCTGATCATCGTGAAAAACGGGAATTCCAATATCCTGAAGTGCTTCTTCAATTTCAAAACACCGCGGCGCGGATATATCTTCCAAATTTATTCCGGCAAATACCGGCGCTATATTTTTTACCAAGTTAATTATTTCAAAAGAGTTTTGTGCTTGAACCGTAATTGGAAAAGCATTAATACCGGCATATTCTTTGAAAAGCAAAGCTTTTCCCTCCATCACCGGAATAGCCGCATACGGACCGATATTCCCGAGGCCCAGAACAGCCGAACCGTCTGAAATAATTGCAACCGTATTGTTTTTAATTGTCAGATCGTATGCCTTTTGGGGATTTTTTGCAATTTCTTTGCAAACCTCCGCAACACCGGGAGTGTAAACCAAAGAAAGATCATGCTTGTTTTTTACTTTTACTTTTGAAATTACCTCAAGTTTTCCTTTAAGTTTTTTATGAAGCCTTAGCGATTCTTCGTAAATATCCATTAGTATTTTGCAAGAATTTTTTCAAGACCTACAACAAGCGCGGCTTGTCTAAGAGGTATTTTTTCATTCTGTGATTTTTCCCAAACATTTTCAAAAGCTGTAGTTAATTTTTCATCTAATTCATTGAAGGCAGAATCATTTGAATACGTTGTATTTTCAAGGTTTTGTTTCCACTCAATGTATGATCCGACAACTCCTCCTGAGTTTGCAAGAATATCCGGAATTATAATAGCTCCTTTATCTGATAAGTATTCGTATGCTTCAGGACTCACCGGCCCGTTTGCCATTTCAACAATAATTTTTGCTTTTACATTTTTCATGTTAGATTCGTTAATTACATTTTCTAAAGCAGATGGTACTAAAATATCTACAGAAAGTCCGAGCAATTCTTCATTTGTAATTACTTTTCCTTTAGTTAAATCGCATACACCTCCTGCACAATAGCATCCGGCAACATAACCCTTTTCTTTTTTACAATTGGCAACCAAGTCAATATCAAGTGATTCTGCGTCTATGTTTTTTGCAATTATTCCGCCTTTTGAGTCAGAAACTGCAAGAATTTTAAATCCCTTTTTTTGTGCAATTCTTGCAAAATGATAGCCTACATTCCCAAAACCTTGAACAGCCATACTTAATTCTTTAGGATTTTTTTCAAGCTTTTTTAAAAGCTCCAATAAAATAATTACCCCTCCCATACCTGTTGACTCTTCTCTAACCGTAAGCCCATGGTTTTGAATGGGTTTTCCTGTAAAAGTCGCATAAAGCTCGTTTTCGGGAATGGGAAGATTTTTCTCTTTTGCAATCTTAATAATTTCATCTACCATCCATTGGATTATTTTAGGATTGCTGTTTACGTCAGGCGCCGGAATATCTTTGTGAGCGCCGATTACATCAAACATACTCTTTGCGTATTCTTTGCTTAACCGCTCAAGTTCTTTTTCAGAAAGTGTTTTTGGATCGATAACAATTCCGCCTTTACCTCCTCCAAATGGGAGATTTGCAACTGCGCACTTAAGACTCATCCAGAGAGATAATGCCATAACTTCATCTTTTGAAACCTGAGCATGAATTCTTATTCCTCCTTTGTAAGGACCCAAATTACTGTTGTGTTGAATTCGAAATGCCTTTACAAAAATAGTGCTGCCGTCATCTTTTAAAAGAGGGAGTGTCGCCTCAACAATATTTTCCGGAACAAGAAACTTTTCTAACTTATCTTTATCAAGTGATTGTTTTTGTGCAATTTGCCGAATTTGTTCAGAAGAGGAAGAATACAAATTCGTCATAGGAAATATCATTATACTCCCCATTGTTGAGAGGTTTCAATAGGTCGTATTAATCTTTTTTTAAGAAATCCCACATTGTATCAATGACCTTATACATTTCAACTGCTCCAACCATCATTGAGTTATTATAAGTTATGTAATGAGCCAGAGCAGATAGAACTTCATTTAAATTAGCCTGGAACTCAGGAATTTGAGTACTTTTTATTCTTCCGAAGATTGTCTTGTTTTCGCTTGCTAAAATCCCATTTTTAAAAACACTTGCCAAAACTTGAGGATCTAATTTTTTAAATCTATCTATAAATTGCGGACCTATTTCCATATGAAACGCTTGAAGTACAACCCCCATACCTATAGTTGCCGCATCCCGTGAAGCATCAGCTTGAGCCTGATTATTAAAATTTCTCTGCACCCAACTGCTTGCCTGAACCATTATTCCATTTTTATCTTCTTTAAATAAAGAGAAAACATTTTTTGCCATTTCTTCTGCTTTTCTATATGGATGTTTTACTGCTAAACCGTGTGAAGTAGGAACTGTATGAATTGTTCCATCAGGATTTTCTATTATATTTAACAAAGAAAGCAGGGAATACCTTGTATTTTCACTGATAAGACAAGCACCGTCGGAAAAAGGTTCTTCTACAAATTCTTTTCCGTCAACTCCTTTTATTTTATGAAGAATTGCCTGTGTTTCACCATCGGTGTATAGTGTTCCTAAATTTCTCGGATGTTCTTCAGGTTGAGTCATGAAGCAGATTGTAACACGCTAATCAGAAGATTGAAAGGGGTTTTGTGAGCGGGCTAGGGGTTTCGAACCCCTGACCTCGACTTTGGAAAAGTCGCATTCTACCACTGAACTAAGCCCGCGTTACCAATGCTTACAGGCGCAAACTGTTCTCGCACCTGCAAGCATTCATATTATACTAAAATATTTTTCTGGCCACAACTGTAATGCCCTGCGTATTTGTTCCTGGAATAATATACCTTATAAACGGTGAGGGGTGGAAAAATATTTTAAAAAGTGTTAAAAAGTAACGATGACGGAACAGAAAATATCAACCGATATAAAATCTGCCCCAAAAAATATAACTCACAATCTTTTTCTACATGCTTTGGACATTATATCTAATCAGGGAATATTCATTAAAGGAAACGGCAGTGATATTCAGGATAAATTTGTTAGTAGAATTGTAATTCGTTCTAGTGACGAGGTGGATCAATTAGTTTGGATAGAAAATATTTGCTACGGCACAAGTTTTTCAATAAACGCTTTTTGTGGGCAAGATAATTCTTCCCGCAGAATATACTTAATAAACAGTGAGGTGTGCTTTGATTCGGATGGAAAACCTGTTGATGGAAAACAAGCTGAAGAAGTGTCAGAACTTCTTGGTTTTATCGGAAAAAGCCTAAGCAAAGATCTTACCAAACTTTAAAGTGTCCATTTTGCAATATAAACAATAAAAGTCGAAGACATTGAGCTTGTCGAAATGTCGGGGATAAGGAAACCTTGTCCCCTCCCTCACTTCGTTCGGTCGGGGATGAACAAGCTCGCCTCAATCATATATTGCTTTTATATGACAAACTCATTGTGCAGGACAAACCTGACCCTAACAACCCAGAGGATATAAAACACTGGTTGATTCGCAAACGAGCTCTACAAAAGATGATGCTGGAGGAGCTAGACCTTGATCAGTATGTTGATATCCTGCTTGGTCCAGAATTAGTCCAAAGGCAAGAAAAAGCAACTGAAACACCATTAAATGAGAAGCCGGTAGCCACTGTAGAGCCATTGGAGGACAGTTTACCGCCCGAAGCGGGTAGAGTTCATCACCTGTTGCCAATAAAAACAAAATTCGAGTGCTTATTGGTAGAATACCAGGTTTAGGGAAAATATTAGGGGCAAGGTAGATTTCCTCGCCTTATTTCCTCTATTGATATAGAATATATTCAGAAGTTATTCTAAAAAGCGCATATGTCTGGATTATTGTCATATCAATTTGTAGAATTTTACAAGACCTTATCTCATCCGATAAGATTGGGGATCCTTGACGTGTTATTCGAAAGCGCTAAAAGTGTCAATGAACTAGGTCGTCAATTAAATAAGTGCCAATCAAACATCAGTCAGCATCTGCAGGTGCTAAGGAAAAATAACCTAGCATCTTCAAATAAATCGGGTAAAAGGCGAATTTATAGGCTCGATGATGAAAATAAAGCTTTAATCATATATTTAGGCAAATACAAAATATGAAACTATTAATTATTGAGGACGATCAAACGCTTGCAAAAAATCTTGAGCAGGTTCTCGTTAAAGACGGATTCGCCGTTGATACTTCAAGTACCCGGGAAGACGGGTTAGCTCAAACCGAAATAAACGAATATGACTGTGTAGTACTGGATATTAACCTTCCTGACGGTAGTGGTTTTGACCTGCTCGCCAGTCTTAGAAAAGCAGAAAATAAGACACCAGTGATTATCGTCACTGCCAGAGGCCAAGTCGAAGACCGCATTAAGGGATTGAATCTGGGAGCGGATGACTATGTACCTAAACCGGCGGACTCGAATGAACTAACCGCCCGTATCAGAGCAGTAATCAGAAGAAATAGCCAAAGTGCACTTCCCGTTCTTAATATCGGTGACTTAGAGGTAAAACCAGCAGAGCACTTTGCCAAAGTAGGAAACCACACCTTAGATTTGACAGCAAAAGAGTTTGCGGTATTGGAGTATCTAGCCCAACATAACGGCCAAATTATTACCAGAACCATGCTCATGGAGCATATTTGGGGTAGCGATTTTGAAACGTTTTCAAATGTCATTGATGTATATATTCGTAACTTGAGAAGAAAGTTAGAGAAACATTCGAAGGTTAGTCTTATTAAAACTATCCGTGGTAAGGGCTATATCTTGGGTAAGTATGAAAAATAGCATTCTACAAAAAATGACCAGAACGTTACGGGGGCGTTTGACCCTGTGGTATATTTTATCAGTTGGGGTAATTGTCTTACTGCTTCTGCTATCCGTTAGCGGACTGTTTTGGGTGACGCTTCAGGATCAGATCGACCACCACGTTCATATTGCGGTAAACGAGGCTAAACAGGTAGTAGAAAATTATCGTGGCGAAGAACGGGATAGCCTGATTAAAAATCTGGTTAGCGCCAGAGGTATGACTGTCGTAGTGCTTTCTCCTGACGGTTCAGCGATTCTGGAAACAAACAGTCCCGATGTGGCTCTGGTGACCGAGCATCAACTACAAAAGCTGCTTGGTTCCAGCAGTTTATATGATTCAACCCCTACCCATTTTACCGAAAACAATATCCGGTTTGCGGCCATGCCAGCCCAAGTAAATGCCGGCAAAGGCATTGTGGCAGTAGGATATTCAACTCAAGTACTATACGGGACACTGTATAAACTGGTAGCAATGGTTCTAGGTGTCGTTTTCTTTCTGGTATTGCCGATTGCTTTTCTGGGATACAAACTCTTAAAGAAGCAACTTCATCCGCTGGAAAGTATTGCTACTCAAGCCAAGGCCGTTAGCGATACAGCATCTCTTTCTAGACGAATAACAATAACTTCACCTACCCAGGAGCTACAAACGATTCAGGAAGCTCTCAACACAATGTTCTCCAAGTTGGAACACATTTTTACCAACGAGAGGCAGTTTTTCTCCGATGCAGCCCATACCCTTAAGACTCCTTTGGCCGTGCTCCGTTCGCAAACAGAGAATGCTGTTGTCCCTGCGCAAAAAGTCCGTGAAGACATGATTAGAACCATTGATAAAGCCAACGACACTATCGGCGACTTATTATTCTTGTCAAGAATCGTTGACAAACCTCAGAAATTGGAGAGAGTTTCTCTAACGGATATCATGACGGACTTAGCCGAACTAGCCACCACGCTGGGTGAAGAAAAGGATTTGTCAATCACAACCGACATCCAAAAAGACGTTACATTTAAAGCCAGTAAGGGGTTGTTGCAGCGGGCACTAAGCAATATTGTTTATAACGCCGTTTATTACAACAAACCACAGGGGTCAATTAATCTAACTCTAAAAAAACGTCACGGTTCGATCATCATCGCGGTCAAAGACACCGGTATTGGTATATCTAAAAATGATTTGCCACAGTTGTTTAAGCGTTTCTTCCGCGGCGTAAATGCCGAAAATAAGGGTTCTGGGTTAGGTCTAGCCATATCAAAAGCAGTTGTAGAGAATTTGGATGGTAAGATAGTGATCTCTTCCGTTCTAAACAAAGGCACAACCGTCACCATCACCTTTTCCTAAATTTCATCTTCGCTTCATCTTGGTATTGGTAATCTTCATGCATAGGCTTACTAATTAAGGAGCAAGCATGATAGATAAAACAAAACCAGCAATAAGTAAAAAGAAAAGAAACGTCCTGAATAACTTGTCACATCTGAGCGAAAAAACAAGTTTTTGGAAAGGAACGGCTTTATTTCTCTTCGCCATTATTCTTCTGACGCAGGTTTTTGAAATATCTATTACTCCAAAACTTTCATTTCTCAAAAATCCGTTACTAAATAAGCAACAAGCTACGACTGCCCAAGCCCCCATTGAACCGGGAAGCATTGATACTGCGACACTTACAAAGGCTGTCCTTCCCGATGCTGGAGTTGCTCTCCCTATTACTTGGGGAGATTTAGGAAAAAAAATGACCGCAGATGGAGTCATTGATGAAGCAAAATTCAGAGCCCTATTTGAAGGAGGTTTAACCAATACCGAAGAACAGATGTTGTCGGGCAACAGTAATCAACCTATTGTTATGAACCAGCAGAATAGTCGTTATTTACTGGATCTTTTGTGGGCATTCGGTCTGGCTAACAAGAACGATATTCTGGAAAACGGTGAAATGGCTGACAAACAATATGGTGGTGCAGGCAACTTTGCGTCAACCGGCGGCTGGTCTTTGGCCAAAGGCGCGGGTATTGACCATTACAGCAAACATGCCTATGTAACATTAACTACCGAGCAGCAGGCATTGGTCGATAAAGTATCTCGCGGGATTTACCGGCCTTGCTGTGGAAACTCGACTCACTTCCCGGATTGCAACCACGGTATGGCTATGCTGGGATTGTTGGAACTGATGGCCAAAAACGGAGCCAGCGAGCAGAAGATGTACGATGTAGCCCTTAAAATTAACTCCTTCTGGTTCCCGCAAACATATATCGATCTGGCCACCTACTTTAAGGAACAGGGCAAGAACTGGAACCAAGTGGATGCCAAGACGGTCTTGGGTGTCGAATACTCCAGTGCGCAGGGCTATCAGCAAACCCGTCAGAAAACTCAGAGCCTTCCCAAACCTCAACAGGGTGGTGGTGGCTGTGGGGTTTAACCCACTATGAAAAAGGAACTAAACCTCTCACCAAGAAAACTTTTCTGGCAATTGGCTACACTGCTCGGTATAGTCATTCTCTTTATCAGCCCGCTTAGTTCATCTGTCCAGGAATTCGGCATGAAGCACGGAGTGGAAGTTTCCATTACGGTAGCTGCAGTTGAAGCAAAAGAAATCTATCCTATGTTTACCTGCCCCTGTTGTGGTCAGCCTCTAAACAAGGAAAAACCCTGCTGCGGATCCATGACTCAGATGATTGACTATATCGACCAGAAAGTCAGTACCGGTGCTAATAAGGACGATGTCATTCTGGCAACTGCTCAAGAGTTTGGGCTGGAACGACTTGCTGACGAGTCAGAACGCAGTGCCCTACGGGAAAAGCTACTGGCAAACGCACCCAAGGATGCACCTAAAGTCACGACACCGGAAGTAAAGAGAGATCTGGGAACGGTAAGCTTGAAGAAAGGCATTGTTACAACTAAATTTGTGATTAAAAACGAGGGTAAAAGCGATTTGATTGTCGATAAACTATCTTCCTCCTGCGGCTGCACATCGGCAAGTCTGGTCTATCAGGGCAAAGAAGGCCCCAGATTCTATATGGCTGGTCATGGACATGAATCGCCTGATCCAAACTGGAAAGTGGCAATAGCACCGGGTGGTGAAGCACAAGTCAAGGTTTACTACGATCCTACTGTTCACCCAGACCTGACAGGCGCGGTTACCAGAGAAGTATCCATACACTCTAATGATCCGGTTGATTTTGAAACCAAATTAACAATAACCCTAAGTCAGGAGAAATAATTATGAATCACGATTGTTGCAGTCCATCAAACAACAAAAATATTAAAGGTGGAGGTCCAGACAAGTTCATTATTGGGATTGTTGTTATGACGGTCTTGATACTAGGGATTGCTGTTTTCTTTGGTACTAGAATGGGTGCTACCCCACAAGTGACGGCTGATTCACAAGTTTCAGTTTCGGTTGACTCAAACACATATGATTGGGGGACAATAGACTACGACAAGGGCATTGTTTCCAAAAACTTTGAAATTAAAAACACCAGTGACGCATCTCTCAAGCTATATAACGTCAAAACATCCTGCATGTGTACTACGGCGCAGCTGAAAACACCGGAAGTTATCTCTAAAAAATTCGGGATGCATGAGTCATCTTCTGACGTCATTGAAGTCAAACCAGGAGAAACAGCGGAACTGATAGTCGAGTTTGACCCCGCTTTTCATGGTCCCAGTGGCGTCGGACTCGTCACCCGAACTATTACTATGGACACCAACGATACAAAAAATTCTAAATTGACCTTTAATTTAGCCGGTAATGTGGTTAAAAAATAAAGGAACCAAGATATGAATCAAAAAGTTATCATTATCACCATTATTATTGCACTTGGATTAGGTCTGTTTTTAATAACGAATAGGTTTCCTGTGCAAAAAAACACAACTGGTTCCGCAACTTCAACGAAAAATAATGGAGTCAAGCTTGTTTCTCCACAAGAATTTGCAACCTTAGCCAAAGGCAAAAACACATTTATTGTTGATGTTCATACACCGGAGCAGACCCACATTCCTGGAACAGATGCAGTGATTCCTTTTGATCAGATACAAGAGAATATAGACAAACTTCCTACAGACAAGTCAACTCCAATTCTTGTGTATTGCAGGTCAGGGAGTATGAGCGCCAAAGCCTCTGCTGAGATTAACGCGATGGGTTACACCACCGTTTACGATTTGGAGGGTGGAACGAATGTCTATAAGGAAAGTAATGTTAGTGTGTCTCTTGCGCCTGATACGCAAGCTCTGGGAACTGTAGTATATGGAGATGTGGCAACAACAACCTTTACGCTAACAAACTACGCACCCCTACCTCTCAAAGTCACTCGCGTATCAACATCATGCGGTTGCACAAAAGCTAGCGTAGAAAGAGAAACGCTAGGGGCCTATGAAAGTACTACTGTAAACGTTTCCTTCGATCCAGCGGTGCATAAAGATGATACCGATTTGGGTGACCTAACCAGAACTATTTACATTGAAACAGACAATCCAAACTTTCCTAATTTAGAGGGTACAATTACCGCAACGGTCATTAAAAACTAACATGGATACCCTATTTCAACTTTCACTGCTCGCTTCTTTTATTGCGGGCATGGTAGCTTTATTTGCTCCATGCTGTATTACTTTTTTGCTTCCTGCGTATTTTGCCAATATTTTTAAAGAAAAAAAGCGCGTGGCGTTAATGACTTTCATTTATAGCTTGGGAATTTTTACGGTGATGCTGCCGGTGGTTTTGGGAGCTAAAGCTCTTACTCAGATGTTTTTCAGCCTGCACGACCAAACTTATATCATCGGAGGAGTATTCCTGATTTTTGTAGGATTTTCAGCGCTAATTGGCTTCAAGCTCCCTATGCCCCGCTTTAACTTCACCAAACAGGCTAACGACCCGTTATCTACATATATCCTAGGAATAATTTCCGGTATTACAAGTGCTTGCTGCGCACCGGTTCTGATCGGGGTTATTGCCCTGTCAACGTTAAGTCCGAACACGGTTCAGTCTTTACTTGTAGGTTTCTTCTATGTTTTGGGAATGGTAACACCTCTGTATCTGGCCAGTCTTTTCATTGATAAACGGAATATATTGGAAAAGCCAATTTTCCGAAGACCGTTTCGTGAAGTTACACTTATGGGGAAAACCCATATGATTACTGTCTCAAATTTAATCTCTTTTATCTTGTTTGCGGGAATGGGTGTTTTAATCATCTTCCTTGCCTTATCAGGGAAACTGGCTATGAACAGGAGTGAGGAGAGCGTCACTCAACTTATCCAGTCTGTGGCTATTTCAACTACATCGTTTGTTCAGAAAATTCCTGGACTTGATATTATCTTTACTCTTGCTGCTCTGTGGCTACTTTATAAGTTTATCAAACATATAGGGCAGGACAAGAAGTCGGAATAATCAGCATTGTTCACTAACATTGCAAATATAATCTGTGAGTTGTTGTTTGTCTAAAAATCCATAGGTTGAAGGTTTTTCTATTCCCCGAGCAGTAAAGATAAAGGTTGGAACACCGGAAATTTTATACTGTTGAGCCTCTTCTACACAAGAACTCAAGTCATACCATTCTCCATAAAAAAGATCTCCGTATTCAGGTAATATTTGATCTAATACTTTGTTTTGAGCAACACAGTAAGGGCAAGTCTCTGATTCAAATAGTTTAAACTGTAACGGGGCATCAGGATTACCGGCCTTACTATTAGGACAGTTTTTTTCACCTAGTTCAATTTTTTTGCCGAATTGCTCAGTAATAACTCGTGGAGGTTTTTCTATTGCTTTCTCAATTTGCGAGATATCTTGACCTTTATTTTTAATATTAAGATTTATATAAACGTCAAAACCGATAAACATCGTTACCAACACCACTAAAAAGAGTGGTGTTTTTTTAAAAATCTGTTGTTCTGTCCAGATAATTTTTGGTAGTCTCATATAGAGATTACTTGTAATGCTAAATAAATTAAATAAATTCCGGCCAAAAGAATTAATATTCCAGCGCTTTTTTGAATTAACGCCATGTAGCTTGTAAGAAATTTCCGCATTGCATTCTTTGATAAAGACGAGATAAGTGAAAACAGTATCATTAAACTAGACATGGCAAGAGCATATACAGAAAAATTAACCAATCCTCCGATCGTTCCTGTTTGAGCTAACGACTGAAAAATAACCAGTAAGAAAATCGGAAGGGTACATCCTATAGACCCAAAAGCGTAAGCAACCCCAAAAAGGTAAAATCTTTTTAATCCATCGGCATGAGTTCCGAGAACAACTGGTGGCTTTATGGCAAACTCGTAGCCAAATAGTGATGATACACCCATAAAAATGAGTAATCCGCCCGCGCTAAGTTCTATCCAGGGAAATATTGGAGCAATGAGACGACCAAAAATAGTGAGGATTACGCCAAAGACCACATAAACACTAATGAGTCCCAAACTAGCAAAAATGCCTGCTTTAAGACCAAAAAGCAACTGCTTTATTTTATTGTCCGCTTCTGTTTCTTCTTTAACATAATAACCGACATACGCAGGGATTAGAGCGATACTGCATGGTGCAAAAAACGCCTGCAATCCCGCCAGAAACGAGAAGGAAAGCAAAACTACGTTCATAGTAAACCAGTTCTCCATGTTAAGAATTGGTTAAATATAAATCCGAGAATGATGATTATCAGTAGGACAATGGGTAACTTTTTGAGCAAAGCCGGTGAGTCTACCGTTAATTGCTGTATTTGTGGAATGGACTCATGGCTTTTCATTTTAAGTCCTGAAATTTCCTCATCTGAAATAAAAATATTTTGAAAATTCCTACGAAAAAATAGATAAATGATACTTCCGACTATGGTAAGTGCTCCAGCAAATAAAAAAAAATCTGTATAGTCGTTTAAATTAATCATTTTACTATTCCATGCCTTCCCTCAGCCCCTGCCCCTCCGTGGGATTCATGGGGCAATGCATTCTCGTTACCGGTAAACAATAGATAATCTTCTAGCATGCCTTTTGGGTACCAGAGGGCATACCAGCGATGCGACTCACCAACCAGTTGTTCGTCACCATATTGATTACCGTAATTTTGAATCAAGAATCGGTACATTCCTCGCACAGCCTTAGCATGAGCACAACCACAGTTTTTAATCATAGCGACATTATTCGGACTACCACAGCAGTAACTACAAGTCATCATTAACGAAATCAACTTTTGATATCTTTTTTCTTCATCTGCTGTTAATTTTATTGACGACTCAAAAGCTCCCCATTTCTTTTGTGCGTTAACAGGGTCATCGAAAGAAATATCGCCGGGAGCATAAAACGGTTTACCTTTAGCAGTCATTACTACTTTGGCGTCTGTCAGTATATTTCCGCTATGAGGGTCTGCCATAACTTCAGTCATAGTAGGCCACTCGACTAACGTAGTAGTTTTCCCATCGGAATTTACTTTTGGAGCAACAATCATATGAGTCGTCCCTGTTTGCATTCCCATTGCGGCAGAAACTTGCGTTAACAAAAGTTGGTTTAAAAGGAATAGCCCTGCCAGAGAGAAAACAAGGATTTTTTGTAGTGGTATAATAACAATTTTTCTAGTCATAGTTATTTTTTTGTTTCACTTGGAGCCGGTGTCACGGCAACTTTACCTACAATCTGATTAGTTACTAAATCTCTATAAATTACCCCCTGAAGTTGCTGCATTTCCCGAAATACGTACCAGCCATCGGATTCAACCGTCCCAACCCCTTTCCAAACATTTTTTAAGTTCGTGTACTGTTCTACCTCAGGAGATAGAAGAATCGTGGGTACTTTAGTTATTTTATATTTATCAATTAAACTTTTCCCTTCTCCCGATGAAATATCAACAGTTCGTTCAGATAGAATACCCACCCCATATCCTTGTTTCAGAATTGGTTTTTGTACTATATCAGCCTTATAACAATCACTGCATGTCGAATCGGTAAGATATAGCAAATCGACCAGCCCCAAAACTTGATTCTTCTCCAAATCTCTATAGGGTAAAGACAAATTACGTAGTACATACGTTTTGTCCTGTTCAACAGTGCCTATGCTGACCCAGTTAGATTTGACACTATCATAGAAATCAATATCAGAGGATAAGAGAAGGGATGGTATTTTGGTAATCTTGTATTGATTAATAAACCTTTGGCCTTCCGATGAATTCCACGCAACTTCCTTTTGATCTGTTACATTTACCCCTGCTTTTTTAAGACCTGCTACAGTCAATTTTGGATCAAGACATTGAGTACACGTTGGGTCGGCTATAATAGTTGCAGTAATTCTGCCAACCTCTCGCTTACTTTCTGCATCGATAAAAACCGGAGCAACCTTAGTTAAAACAAAAGTATTGTTGATAACTTCACCATTATTTTTAACAAAGGTCTCAAGATTGTTTTT
>Ga0100390_10001335_pt1 | contig 21953 bp, 20 predicted proteins | sample CryGeymeta201514_FD_81540 | JGI IMG/M metagenome (GOLD analysis project Ga0100390, IMG submission 81540) | Groundwater microbial communities from Crystal Geyser aquifers in Utah, USA - Crystal Geyser metaG 2015-14 | ecosystem: Environmental > Aquatic > Deep subsurface > Groundwater | place... | reverse complement strand
TTTTTCGAGACGAACGGCAATATTTTTGTGCAGTATTTCTTGGGGTGGACAGAGAGCGATAATGAGGAAAGAATTTCGAATTTCGAATTTCGAATTTCGAATCGTTGGGACTGGAGGAACTTTGCCTAACACGGAAATAATTTCAAGAGCGCGAATAAGACGAATCTTATTTTTTTTATCAATCGTTTCTGCTCGCTTCGGATCTTGCTTCTCGAGTAAATCAAAAAGTTTTTCAGCAGATAATTTTCCAAGTTTCGCGCGTAATTTCACATCTGGTTTTACGAGCGGGAAACCTCCTCCGTCGATGAAGGATTGAATCCAGAATCCTGTTCCACCGCAGATAATAGGAACCTTCCCTCGTTTGCGAATATGAGTAATCGCTTTTTTTGTATCACGGATGAAGTGTGTGACGTTGTAGGTTCTTTTTGGGCTGGCGACATCGATAAGATGATGCCGTATTCCTTCTGAGAAATACATATTTTTTGATGACTCTTCGGTGGACTGAGAATGTTTCGTGAATTTGTCACGAAGCACCTTTCCCGTCCCTATATTCATCCCGCGGTAGACTTGGCGACTATCCGCTGAGATGACTTCGCCACCATATTTTTTCGCCAGAGCAATAGCTAAATCCGACTTCCCCGAAGCCGTCGGTCCTACAATGACAATAGTCTTTTGTACGAGTTTTTTCATTGTGCTAGTATGTCATAAAATATAGATAATGCAACACTGGATACTCTTCAGAGAAAATGTGTGTTACATTTGATGAAGAAGATTTTTATGAAAATGGATGTCTATGAAAACGATATTAGAGCGGAAAGGAAAAATAGGGATATTCGACTCTGGACTCGGGGGACTCACTATTTTGAAAGAAATAATGAAAGTGATACCGGATCGAGAATATCTCTATTTGGGAGATAATTTGCATGTGCCGTACGGAGATAAATCACGGGACGAAATATACAAACTGACCCTGGCTGGTGTCGAGTGGCTTTTCAGTGAGGGTGCGGAGATAGTGATTCTGGCATGCAATACCGCTTCAGCAAATGCGCTACGAAGGATTCAGCAGGAGATGCTTCCGAAAAAATACCCAGAGAAGAGAGTCTTGGGTATCATTATTCCGACGATAGAAAACATAGGAGTATTTACGAGGTCAGGACATATTGGCGTACTCGCAACAGAGGCGACCGTCGCTTCCAAAATATTTGAGATTGAAATGAAGAAGAAGAATCCGCATATACAGATGCTCTCTCAGATAGGTGGAAAACTTGCTTCCTTTATCGAGAACGATGAAGAGGACACAAAGCTTGTAGAGGAGATACAGCGCGTCACAAGTAACTTGTTGTCGAAAGATCCTTTTATCGACACACTAGTCTTGGGCTGTACGCATTACGCGTTGATCGAGGAGAAAATACAATCAAGTGTACCAACAGGTATGAATGTTATTGGTCAAGGCAATATCGTAGCACAGAAACTCGCACACTATTTGGAAAGACACAAAGAGATCGAGAAAAAGTTATCAGAGCAGTCCTCAGTGCATTTCTTCACAACGAGTGTTGAAGCTCATACACAGAAAATGATGGCGAAGTTCTATGGTATGCATATTCATCTAAGGATAATCGAAACTTTGGTATAGCAGTACAGAAGAGAGATAGTTACTGCACTGATTCGATGCCTTCGATACTACGGATTTGAGCGAGATGTTCATTTGTCGGAGCGATGGAAAATGTCGTATCGATGATTGTGCCTTGGATTTTGACGATGATTTTTTTCGAACCGGCGGGAATTGTTTTGAGAAGCGAAGAGAGTATTGCTATTATCTTCTCTGGAGCATCGTTTTTGATAGTGATGAGGAGACGATTCTCTCTTTTGCCCGGTGGTGTGTTTAGAGTGCTTTTCGCACGAGTAGCTTCGGCACGAGCGAACTGATGAACAGTGTTTTGAGAAAGTTTTTCGACACCTTCGGCGATACATTTGAGCATACCGTCTTTTTGTGAGACACGGGCATCGACGATGACTACCTCATTTTCGACCCACAGATCACCGGTGCGTTCTGCTGTTTTCCCGAAAACGAGGATTTCCACCCGCCCTGTCATATCCTCGAGGCCGATGAAATACATCGTCTGCTGTCTTTTGGTGAGAGTTTTTCTGATATCAGTGATGACCCCGCCGATACGAACACGAGTTTCATCAGTTTTTTTATCGAGATCACGGATCGGTGTCGTCGTTCTATCGAAATATGCCTGATATTCACTGACAGGATGATCGCTGACATAGAGACCGAGGAGCTCTTTCTCCCATCCGAGCGTCATTTTCTTCGTCGCGACCAGGGCTGGGGATAATTGGATGCTACTTGTCGACATCACCATATCGCCGAAGAGACTGCTTGAATGTGTGTCGGCGATCGTTTTGAGGTTCTTACCGTATTGTAGAATGGCATCGATACTTTCCAGGAGCTGATTGCGTTCCCCGAAGCCATCGAGAGCGCTTACTTTGATCAGTGCTTCGATAGACTTCTTGTTGAAGTTTTTGGTTGTGACGCGTTCGACAAAATTTTCGAGAGAACTGTACTTTCCATTGCGTTTTCGTTCCAAAACAATTTCTTCGGCGACAGCTGTTCCGACGTTTTTTATGGCATTCAGTCCGAATCGTACGCGTTCGATCTTGTCATCACCAATAATGACTGCAAATTCACCGAAACTTTCATTGATATGAGGAGGAAGGACTTGAAGGCCTATTTCTTTCGCCTCTCGAACCTCGATGGCGATACGATCGATGTTGTCCTGGTCTGATGTGAGGAGGGCGGCCATAAATTCGGCCGGATAGTGAGCCTTGAGATAGGCTGTTTGATAACCGATCATAGCATAGCAGGCGGCGTGCGAACGATTGAACCCGTACCCGGCGAATGGTTCGATGAATGAGAAGACTTTTTCCGCGACATTTCTTTTTACCCCATTTTTGATACAGCCATTGATGAATTTTTCCCGTTGCTTAACAACCAGCTCTTTGATTTTTTTTCCGACGGCCTTACGGAGGACGTCTGCTTCCCCATAACTGAAACCGGCGAGGTCACGGGCGATCTGCATCAACTGTTCCTGATAGACGGCGACACCGTAGGTGTTTTGGAGAATCGGTTCGAGAGAGGGGTGAAGGTATTCTATTTTTTTTGTCCCATGTTTACCTCCGATAAAATCAGGAATATATTCCATCGGACCCGGACGATAGAGTGCGACCATCGCGATGATATCTTCGAAGACGGTCGGTTTCAATTGTTTGAGGTAGCGTTTCATACCGGAACTTTCCAATTGAAATACGCCTGTCGTATGCGCCTCTTGCAAGAGTTTGAACGTGAGGGCGTCATCGGTCGGAATTTTTTCTATAGCGATTTCGATATTCTTTATTTTTCGGATGATTCGTAACGTATTCTGTATGATGGTCAGGTTTTTCAGTCCCAAGAAGTCCATCTTAAGCAAACCAATTTTTTCTACGGCGGCACATTTCGTCGAGTTGGCATATTGTGTCACGACGCCGACACGCGTACCAGAGACACGCTGGAGAGGAGTGTATTCGGTGACGGGGTCTTTGGTGATCACGACACCACACGCATGCATTGATGCGTGCCGTATGAGACCTTCGACTTTCATCGCAACATCGATGAGTCTTTTCACATCGGCGTTTTCTGCATACCACTTTTTGAACTCCGGTACTTCCGCGAGTGCCTTGGTGATGGAAGTGAACATCGGAATCATCTTTGAAGTCTTGTCGCAGATGTCATAGGGAAATCCGAGAGCACGACCAACATCACGGATGGCAGCACGCGCAGCCATCGTCCCGAAAGTGATGATCTGTGCGACGTGATCATTGCCATATTTCTCCCGTACATAATTGAGGACATCGTCACGACGGTTGTCAGCGAAGTCCATATCGATATCCGGCAGAGAGATGCGTTCCGGATTCAAAAACCGCTCGAAAAGAAGGTTGTACTCAATCGGATCAAGATCGGTGATACTGGTAAGATAGGCGACGAAACTTCCTGCGGCAGAACCACGGCCAGGACCGACGACGACACCGTTCTCTTTCGCCCAGTTGACGAAGTCCTGCACGATGAGGAAATACGATGCAAATCCGGTTTTTTTGATCACGCCGAGTTCATACTCCATACGTGTGCGCTCCACTTCTGTGATTCCTCTCCCTTCGTAACGTTTGATGAGCCCTTTCTCGCAAAGCTCACGCAAGAAATCATCAGCAGTTTTTCCTTCCGGCAGAGGGAATTCCGGGAGGTGATTTTCACCGAAGTGAATTTTGAATTCACAGGCATCGGCGATTTTCTGCGTGTTTTCTATGGCTTCGGGGAAATCTGCGAAGATTTTGGCCATCTCTTTTTCCGAGCGCATCGAAAGATCGAGTGCCATCATACTGAAGCGTTCTTTGTCGGTGACTTTCTTGTTGTCGCGGATGCAAAGGAGGATATCTTGTATCTCTGCGTGCTCTCTTTTCACATAATGTACATCGGAGGCAGCAACTATGGGAATACCTGTTTCACGACTGATTTGGATGAGCCCTTGATTGGCAACCATTTGGTTTTCATAGTTGAAATTTGGTCCGAGTTCGAGATAGAAATTTTCGGCACCGAAAATATCCTGATATTTGAGTGCGGCGATTTTTGCACGTTCGTAATTTCCGTAAATGACTTCTGATGGCACTTCGCCCTGGAGTGATCCGGACAGAGCGATGAGTCCTTCGTGATATTGTCTCAAGAGTTTCTTGTCGGCACGAGCCTTGTAATAGAATCCATCGAGTTGAGCGATGGAAATGATTTTCATCAGATTCTTGTAACCGATCTCATTTTTGACCAGAAGTACGAGCTGATGACGGCGACGGTTTTCAGCAGTATTATTTTTGCTGTTCAAATTTTCGCAGACGAATATCTCTGCGCCGAAAATCGGTTTGATGCCGAGGTCTTTGGCTTTCAGAGAGAATTCTATGGCACCGTAGAGGGCGGAAGTATCAGTGAGCGCGAGTGATGTCATACCGAATTCTTTGGCTTGTACCAAAAGTTCCTCAAGCTTTGGAAGGGCGGTGAGGAGACTGTAGTGCGAGTGGACGTGGAGATGAGTGAACATAGGGATATGGAGATTGATGATGGATGCAGGATGATTGATGAGAGATAATGAGTGGTTGTTGATTTTGTATCCTGCACCTGTCCGAATCGCTACGCGAATGCCTTGTGGGCGGGTCACTTATCGGTTATCCGCCAACAAAAAAACCGCAATCAAATGAGCGGTGAATAATGATGTGAAAATGGGTGGAGCATAGATTTGGAAGTCTCTCATAGCCCGGAATGATTCCGTGGGTTCTGCAGAGAAATTTATCATATAGAGAGTATAGCATTTTTTTGGAATAAGGTATAATGATGAATATATGCAAGGAACGACGTTTGAGAAAGAATTGAGCCTTATGAAAAAGAAGATCCAATCTCCTTTGTTTGTCGTTGGGATTGATGAAGCTGGCCGAGGACCACTTTGTGGACCGGTGGTAGCGGGAGCAGTGTGCTACAAGCGTTCGGATTTTTTCATTCCTCCTGAGTTGGAAAAAAAATTTGCGTTTATTCGTGATTCCAAAAAACTTTCGCCCAAAAAACGAGAAGCAATGTTTGATTTTATTCAGGAACATTTTTACGTCGGTGTCGGTATTGTAAGTGCGGAAACGATCGATCGGGTGAATATTCTGCAGGCGACATTTTTGGCGATGAAAAGCGCTGTATCACGATTGATGAACAATTTTCCTCGTGAAGCAAAAGAGAGGAGCTATCTTCTCATCGATGGAAATCAGGAAATACCAAATTTCTCATATCCGCAAGAAGCGGTCATCGGGGGGGATGGTATCGTGAAATCGATTGCGGCCGCATCTATCATCGCGAAAGTGACTCGTGACCGGATAATCGAGGCATACGACACAGAATACCCTGGCTATGGATTCGCACAGCATAAGGGCTACGGCACGAAGATCCATATGGATGCGCTTCGTCATTTGGGTCCGTGTCCGATCCACCGGATGTCGTTTCGACCGGTACTTCTGGCCCTCCCTGAAAATGTGAACAAACGCTTCGCCAATGTGCTCAAACCAAGAAAGAAATAGAAAAGAAGTGAATTGTTGTATGTGTTAGACAGACAATAACTTTTCATAGAGACACTCACTTGCTCCAACGAGCAAGCTCACTTCTGAAACTCTCGCAATCCGTCGAAACGGCGGAACCATGCTTGCGAAATTTTCAAGCTTCTCTGTAAAGGTTTTGTCTACAAACACATAACCTTGAAATGAACAGATGGAATACCGTTATATTGTATTCGTATAAACAATATCTTGCCAAAAGGGAAAAGGGATGTTACAGTAGGAATGTTAATAATTTTCTACTGATATGGCAAACCCAAAACAGAGACATACCCATCATCGACGTGACCGTGCTCGCAAGCAATACGATGTCGGATTGATCAATACCCAGGAGTGTCCAAAATGCAAGGCTCGTGTGCTTTCTCATCGTGTCTGTCCGACTTGTGGTACTTACAAAGGGAAAGAGATGATAAATACTACTCCAAAACTCTCCGTTAAAGGTGGATCCGCCTCAAGTGGAAAAGTTGAAAAAACAAAACAAGCTGCTTAAGGGGATTTTTTGTCTCGACTCTTTGTTTGAGGCGAAGAGAAATTTCCTTCAGTTTTTCTCATAAAAATGGCAAACCGGCACCTTCAAAGATCAGTCGCGATGCAATCCCTCTTCGAGTGGGATTTTCAAGGTAAGAATAATGAAAAGTCGCGGGATGTTTTGAAACGCAATATCGCCGAATTCGCACCGGGATTGGAAGATTCGATCTTTGCGGAGCATTTGATGGAAGGAACGCTTCAAGAACAGAAAACTATCGATACATTGATCGAAAAATGCGCTCCTGAGTGGCCAATCGAGCAGGTGACAATCATAGACAGGAATATCCTACGTCTCGGGATCTATGAATTGATGTTTGGAAATTATGATGAAGTTCCTCCGAAAGTGGCGATCAATGAGGCTATCGAACTCGCCAAGACATTCGGGAGTGATGCCAGCGCGCGATTCGTCAACGGGGTGCTCGGAACGATTTATCGTGAGATGGGAGAGCCGATGAAGGATGATATTTCGGAGAATCACAAACGGAATCTCGCCGAGGCAGAGAGGAAAAAAGAAGTGAAGAAGAAAAGCAAAGTCGTCGCAAAAAAGAGAGTTCGATGAAACATCGGAGGACGCTTTTCTTCTGAGAATAATACTCTACACCGATATGGAAACCAAGATAGACCTCGAACAATTGAAGAAGAAACTTGTCATCGATATACAGAACCCTGATTTGTTTCAGGAAGCTTTGACGCACCGTTCGTATCTCAATGAGCACAAAGGCTATAAGCATCCGCATAATGAGCGTCTTGAATTCCTGGGCGACGCGGTGCTTGAACTCGTGGTAACCAAGCATCTTTTCGATAATTTCAAGAATCCGGAAGGTGAACTGACGAGTTTCCGTGCTGCTTTGGTGAATGGTGATATGCTTGGGAAAATCGGTCACGCACTGGGGTTGCAAGATTTCCTTCTTATGAGCCGTGGTGAAACCAAGGATACAGGACGCGCTCGGAGTTATCTGGTAGCGAATGCGATGGAATCTGTCATCGGGGCGCTCTATATCGATCAGGGCTATGATGCGGCGAAGCAATTTATTGAGAAATATGTTTTGACGCATCTTGATGAAGTGCTTGCAGAAGGGCTGTACACTGATCCCAAGAGCCGTTTTCAGGAATTGGCTCAAGAAAAAAACGGCGTAACACCGAGCTACCGTATTTTGAAGGAGTGGGGACCTGATCATAATCGTCATTTCATTGCAGGAGCATTCTTCGGTGACGAATTGGTTGCAGAAGGTGAGGGTATATCCAAACAGGATGCTCAGCGGGAAGCAGCTCATCAGGGTCTGATAACGAAAGGATGGGAGTAGCAGTACAGTGGTATTTTGAAAGGAACGTACATCGGTACGTTTTTTCTTTTCACCCGAAATAGGGTATACTGGTATGAGTAGTAAGGAATAAGTAGAAAGGAGCAAGTGCGGAATATTCGTGTTTGCATTTTTTCCTTACCGCTTGCTACATATTACTTATTTTTTCTTCAAAATGTATCTCAAGAAACTTGAAATGAGCGGATTCAAATCCTTTGCCAATAAGACGGCATTGGATTTTTTGCCTGACTGTGACATCACGCACAATACAAAATGCGGTATCACGGCTATCGTCGGACCGAACGGTTCCGGTAAGTCCAATGTGGCTGATGCTATCCGCTTCGCTATCGGAGAACAGTCGCTCAAGAACTTGCGTGGAAAAAAATCCGAAGACGTCATTTTCGCGGGTACGGACAAGAAATCCCGTCTCGGTACGGCTTCGGTGACGCTCTATTTTGATAATTCTGACAAGAGGATCCCGATCGAATTCGCCGAAGTGTCGATTACGCGGAAAATTTATCGGAGTGGGGAAAGTGAATATCTCATCAATGGCGCTCGGGTACGTCTGCTCGATATCGTGGATCTTCTTGCGAAAGCGGGTATCGGCAAGGATAGCTATTGTGTCATCACGCAAGGGATGTCTGATGCGGTACTCAATGCGACTCCGGTTGAACGGCGTTCTATATTCGAAGACGCTGCCGGAGTGAAGCAGTATCAGATCGAAAAAGAGCGGGCGCTTAGAAAATTGGAGAGTACGCGAGAAAATCTGGTACGGGTGGATAGTCTTCTTCTGGAGATCGAACCACACTTGAAAAACCTCCGTCGTCAGGCTGAAAAAGCCTCGCAAGGGAAAGACATAGCGGAAAAATTACACGCCAAGCAATTTTCGCTTTACAGCTTTCTCTGGAATAACTTTCAAGGAGAGCGGGGAACACTGGTAGGAGAGCGTGATGGCGTTCAGAAGCAGGTATTCGATCTGGAAGTAGAAACCAATACGCTTGCCAGTGAAGTCGCCGAAGCATCGAAATCAATGGGGGACCAAGCCAAAGAAGAAGAGCTTAATCATGCCTTGGATGCCTTGCGTGATGAAGCCAATATCCTTCTTCGTGACCGCAGTATCGTTGACGGGAAAATCGAGATTGAGAAAGAAAAACAGAAGGTTGAAGAAGTGGTTCGCGTGATTCCCGTCGATCTCAATTATGTGCAGAAAGCCGTGGAAGGAATCCGCGTGCATCAGGAAGAACTCATACAGCGCATTCAGAACATAGAAAAATTGGAAGATCTGCAGGACATCCGTGAATTTGCCCAGGTGATACAGCAGGAACTCTATGATTTGCATCAGAAATCCGGCGAGCGAAGCGTGAAAGAGAAAAAAATAATAGCAATGCCTGAGGCGGAAAAGAAGCAGAGTGACGCCAAGCTGGCTTCTTTCATACAAGAAAAAGAAGCTTATAATAAACGATTGGAAGTTTTACAGCAGTCTATCGTGAGAAACGAGCAGTCGCTTGTCTCTGTGCGTGAAGCAAGCCGCGTGGGCAGGGAGACTTTTTTCTTGAAGGAGAAAGAATGGCGTGAAAAGGAATATACACTGACGCATTTGAAAGATCGGTTGAACGAAGTGAAGGTGCGTTTGGCACGCGTGGAAGTGCGTGAAGAAGATCTCATCAATCTCGTGCGTGCGGAGCTCTCTATGAGTGTAGAGGATCTCCGTTACGATGGTTCTTCCTTGGATCGTGAGAAAATCGAGCGTGAGATCTCCCGACTTAAAGTGGAGGTGGAACATATCGGAACGATCGATCCTCTCATAATGGAAGAGTATCAAGAAATGGAGAAACGTTTTGATTTTTTGACTCGTGAGTCCGCTGATTTGAAACAAGCCACCGAATCACTCCGTACCGTGATCAAGGAGATGGAGCAGAAAATCGATAAGGAATTTCATGATGCATTCAAAGAAATCAAGAAAAAGTTCGAAGGGTATTTCAGGATTATTTTTGGTGGAGGGAAAGCCGAGATTGAAATCGTGAAAATTCATACGCGACGGCGGATCGGGGATGATACGCTTTCAGATGAAATGATTGAAGAAGAACAAGGAGAGAACGAAGAAATGGGAATAGAAATCTTTGCTTGTCCGCCAGGGAAGAAAATCACGAACCTGTCGATGCTTTCCGGTGGGGAAAGATCGCTCACATCATTGGCGCTCCTTTTTGCTATCATTTCTTATAATCCGCCACCGTTTGCCGTTCTCGATGAAGTAGAAGCAGCTCTCGATGAGGCCAACTCCCGTCGCTTCAGTTCTATGCTTCGTGAACTCTCTGCACAGACGCAGTTCATCGCGATTACCCATAATCGGGAGACAATGTCTCAAGCAGGACTCCTCTATGGCGTCACGATGGGCGCCGATGGTGTCTCTCAACTTCTTTCTATCCGTCTGGATCAGGTCGTAGATGGTGAACTTGGTCGAATCGTCAAAGATAGTGAGTCCAGTCGAACTGCAGAAGAAGGTGGGAAACCGAAGGCATAGGAATTATTGGGGTTGACGTCGTTCGGAAAATGCGTTACAGTAGCATTTGTATTGTATATAAGATTTATTTACCCTATATGTTAGCAATTCGTTTCAATCGAACAGGAAAGAGGAATCAGGCTCATTTTCGCGTTGTTCTTCAAGAACACACGAAAGCTCCGGGAAAGCGTCACATCGAAATTCTCGGCAGTTATGATCCTCATAAGAAAACGACTATTTTGAAGAAAGAGAGGATTCTGTATTGGATTGGCCAAGGTGCGCAGGTTTCTCCGGTTGTCTCCAATCTTCTTGTCCGTGAAGGTGTGATTCAGGCTAAGAAGATCGCTAAAAGAATGCCACGCCCTGTTGTAAAAGAACCAGTTGTCGAAGAAACTCCCGTTGCTTCCGAAGCTCCCGTAGCCGAAACAGCTTTCTTGGAAACTCCTGTTGAAGAAAAAGAAGAAGTGGTTGTTGAAGCAGTAGCTCCCGTTAAAGAAGAAGCTCCGGTTGTTGCAGAAGCAGTTGTCGCCGAAGCAGGAACCGAGACGAAGGCATAGGGGGATCGCATTGACAGATCAAAGGACTTCCTATACCATTGGAATACAACTGAATACCCGTTGATATGAGGCTCCGCTGGCTGGTGGATAGGTCCTCACGAGGAATTGTTTTTGGTGATATTTTAAAAGATAGCGCCGAAAATTATTTGAAGAAATTTCTTAAGTCTACGGCTATAAACCGCGGATTTTATTTATCAAAAATATGCAAACGAAACAACAGAAAGAAGTGCTTATCGCGGAAGTAGCGAAAAAGATCAAAGATTCTAAGGCTTTGGTTTTTGCAAACTTCAAAGGAGTTTCTGTGAAGAATATTTCGCAGGTTCGTAAAGAATTGATGCGGAATGGTTCCGGTTGGCAGGTGCTCAAGAAAACACTGCTCAATCTCGCATTAAAAAAAGCTGGCGTTGTTACAGATGTACGGAAGCTTGATGGTCAGATTGGTGTCGCATTTTCGTATGATGAAGTTACCGCTGCAAAGGTTCTCGCTTTATTCGCAAAGGCAAACAGAGACGTGCCATTCACAATCGAAGGTGGATCTCTCGGAGTTAAAGAGTTGACTATCGATGAAGTGAAAGCGTTGGCAAAACTTCCGAGCAGAGATGAGCTTCGTGCGCAATTGGTAGGCACACTCCAAGCCCCGATCTTAAGTTTTGTCCGAGTACTTTCTGGCAATTTGAGCAGTTTGGTACAAGTGTTGAAGGCTATCGAGGAGAAGAAAGCATAGGCAGAGAAAAGGAAGGGTGGATGAATGATGAGGGATAAGAAAAAAAGAGAAGAGATAAAGAAGTTCACAATAAAGTCAATTACGTTTATTAAGATAAGTAATATATAATCATATGACAGAAGAAAAGAAAGAAGTCGTCGTGCCGGAAAAATTCGAGAAGCTTGTGGCTGAAATCGAGAAGATGAGTGTACTCGATCTTTCCGAATTTGTGAAAGTCCTCGAGGACAAGTTCGGTGTCTCTGCTGCTGCCCCGATGATGATGGGTGCTGCTCCAGCTGCTGAAGCTGAGGCTGTAGAAGAGAAAACTGAATTTGATGTTGAATTGGCTACCGCTGGTGATCAGAAGATCAATGTTATCAAGGCTGTTCGTGAAATCACTGGCCTTGGACTGAAAGAAGCCAAGGATTTGGTAGATGCTGCTCCGAAAGTTATCAAGGAAAAAGTTTCGAAAGCTGATGCTGAAACTATCAAGAAGAAACTTGAAGAGGTTGGTGCGACGGTAACCCTAAAATAAGGAGTGATTTCTTTTGCCTTCGTGAGAGTGAGAAAACTCTGACAATGGGTTAGGGTTTTTTCTTTTCATCTTTTCAGGTACAATGAAGAATATAAATTGCTAAAAAGCACATTATGGATTTCTTGCAGACGTTTATTGATGGCGTTTTTCGAGGTGATCTCATTGGGATGATCAAGGCAGTGGGATATGTCGGACTGTTTGGTATTGTATTTGCAGAAACAGGACTCTTTCTTGGTTTTTTTCTTCCTGGTGATAGTCTTCTTTTCATCGCTGGATTTCTTACGGCTGGAGGATTTTTTTCTTTGCCATTTTTACTTTTAGGTTTATTTGTGTCGGCGGTATTGGGAAATATGTTGGGATATGAATTTGGTAAGCGTATCGGGCCGAAGATTTTTAGCAAAGAAGATTCACTCCTGTTCAAAAAATCGCACGTGCTTAAAGCACAGAGTTTTTTTGAAAAGTATGGATCGAAGACGATTCTTTTGGCACGCTTTATGCCGATTGTGAGGACTTTCGCACCGATTGTGGCAGGAGTGGCCAATATGAAGTACAGCGTCTTTTTTCTGTATAATATGCTTGGAGCATTACTCTGGTCTTTTGGACTTGTCTTTCTTGGTTATTTCTTGGGTAATGTCTTGAATGTGGATACGTATCTTTTGCCAATCGTTATTGTCATTATTTTTCTTTCTTTTCTGCCAGCTATCAGCGCATACATCCGAGAGAAACGAAAGATACGGGAATAGGAGAGATTTTTTTGGATAGAAAAAATCCCCGAGAAGGGGATTTTCAATTTTTGGAAACACATTTTTTACCAGAGCACAAAGCGTGTGAAAAGAATAATGTAAAGAATAACGAGAGTCCAGAAACTTCCAATGAAGAATCGTCGTCCACGCATTTTGCTTTCTGGAGTTTGGGAAGCTTCATTACCAGCGAATCCGAGATTGTCATAGATGAAGAAAACTTCATACAATCTTACAACGATCACCCACAAGAGGAACAGCCCTGCAATGAGACTAGCAGGCACCATCAGTGGGTTTGTAAGAGCAGGAGTTTGTGTTCCGCCAACGGTTATCCATTTCCACCAACCTTCCCACTTGAGTCCAACAACGTGGACGACAGTCAGGAAAATGGCAACGCGAATCCCCCAGCGTTGGAGGAACCACCATTTCTTCGCTCCAAGGATATCAATTGCTTTTTTGAATGAAATAACAAAGAGAAAAGTGAGGATGGCTATACCGATGATACCAGCGAGGAGATCGGGAGAATCGAGGTCAAGTTCTGCCCTGGGGGATTTGAGAGGAAGGTAGAAATAAGTGATGGTGCCGTGAGCAAGGAGGAGGAATGTTCCAACGATGCCAATTTCTTTTCGATAGCCAAGCCATTTGTCGAAACGATCAAAATAACGCACGATAGGACCAAGGAGGAAAACAAAAGCAATGAGTATTACTCCAGCACCGGCGATAGCCTTGTTCGGAACATAGAGCATATCGACAGACGATGGTGCAGTAAAAAGATAGCCTCTCCGTATAAAAAGATAGAACCCAAGGAATACAGTGACAGATGATGCTAAGAGGAGAGCAACGAGATAATCTCTTCCACTCGATGGCTTATGCATATTTTTTTCTAGATGGATTATGTTTTTATTATACATCATTTTTTATCGACGTGCGAGGAGTATCGTTGGATGGCATAACGAATTTTAACAGCACTTAAAAATCCCCGAGCGTAAGCTCGTGGGAGATTTAAATTCGAAAAGTATTTCTTTAAAGTTTTTGATTTTATTTTTCTCATTTACTGAGATACCTTCTTTTTCATAAAGATGCATACGTTCTTTGTGATGTATATCATCGATCCAGATATGACCATCAGTGTAGACAATACGATGGAAGGGGATCGTTTTTTCTCCATTGTCATAAGCTTTGCCGAGGATACCAGTGATGCTACGTGAGGCCAGAGTTCCATCACCGGAAGCACGTGCGATACGTCCGTAGGTGGTAACTCGACCACGAGGAATAGAGAGGGCTATTCGCACTACACGTTCACTGAAAGTCTGCATAGTGTTTTCATAAAAAAATACTCTACTCATACAAGTATAGCATTCTTTTCAATGTTTTTTATTGGCTGGGGAGGTAGGGGAATCGAACTGCTCACTTTCATATCATAGCATATGAAAGCTCTGCTCTATAGGACTTCCGCCCTCTAGTCCGTGAGCAAGTCACGGTCACCCCAAACGGGCAAACAAGTGTTTTCCCGACCCCTTTCCTGTTCGATCTCTACCGCATACTAACAAATAAAATAAAAAGGATATCCGAAAATGGACATCCTTTTTATTTCATCAGCTGGGGAGGTAGGGATCGAACCTACGAATGGAGGCTTCAAAGGCCCCTGCCTTACCACTTGGCTACTCCCCAAAAATCAGCTAACAATGAACAGGGAACAAAAAACAAACGACTCTGTTATCTGCTCATAGTTTACTCTTTTTTGCTATCTGTTTTGTTTGCTAATGGTTGTCTGCTACCAGAGTGCCTCCGAGCATCTTCATAGCTTGACTGATGAGAGGATTCTCACTTATCTCCTTTGCTTCGTTTAGAGGTTCAGGAGAAGTACTTTCGAGGACAATGCGTATTATCATTTTCGATTTTAGAATGGTATCAAAGGCAGTGGCAAGTGTCAATTGATTGGCCTTTTCATCGAGACGTTCTTTGTGAAAAGGGTATTTGACAGCGATAGTGATAACATTTCCAACGGTTTCGATCGGACGGGCGGTGGAGAGTGCGAGGGTGAGAGAGGCGTTGAGATGTTTCGCCGTACTCAAAATCATCGACCATTTTTCTCTCACGGTATCGAGGTCGATGCCTGAGGATTGATAAGTGATGTCAGATGTAGGATGAGTGATTTCGGAGTCGGATAATTTCTGACTTTTTATTTTTGGTTCTTTTTCCTTTGTTACTATTTTTGTAGGAGCTTCTACCTTATGATTTAAAACTCTTGATTTAAAATTCTTTGTAGTAGGGTTGCCTGCTCTGTGAAATTCCGTCTTTGACGGACTAGCTTCGCTAGGTTTCACGGGGTGAATTGGTTGTTGGCTGTCATCTGATAAAATCTTCACAATGGCGATTTGGAGAGGGAGCTCCGGTATGACCGAAACTTTGCTTGTTGTTTGGGCTACTTGGAAATACTCGAGCATCCTCACAATGTCGGCTGGAGAAAATATTTTTGCCAATTCAATGAGGGCATTTTTCTGTTCGAGAGTCAGCGAATCGAGTTCTTGCAGACCGTTCGCAGGATCAGCAGAAACGAGCAGGAGGTCGCTCAGATAATGGAGTAACGTGCCGGAAAATATCGAAAGATCAGCACCATTTTTAGAGAGCGAGCCTACGAAATGGAGACTGGGATAGAGTTCACGGTTTCCGATTAGACGAAGCAGGGCGACGATGTTTGCTTTTTTGGTCGTACCGAGTACTTCGATGACCTTATCCTCGGTGATAGGCGAGGCTTCGAGGGAAATAATCTGCATCAGAAGCGATTCGGCATCACGCATACCACCTTCCGCCGTGAGAGCAATCATTTCGAGCGCTCTGGCATCGATTTTCAATTTTTCTTCTTTGGCTATTTTCTCCAGTTTTCCTACGATACTTTTTACGGGGAAACGAGAAAGGTCGAAACGCTGACAACGTGAGATGATGGTGTCAGGTACCTTGTGGAGGGCCGTGGTGGCTAGGATGAAGATGACGTGCGCAGGCGGTTCCTCGAGGGTTTTCAAGAGTGCATTAAAAGCACCGATGGAAAGCATATGCACTTCGTCGATGATATACACCTTGTGGGAACCGAGTGTCGGAGGGAGATTGACCGTTTCGCGGAGTTCGCGGATATTGTCGATACCGGTATGTGATGCCGCATCGATTTCTATCACATCGAGCGAACGACCTTCCGCCATCAAGAGACAATGCTTGCATTTGTTGCACGGTTCCGCACCGTCTCTGTCGGAACAATTGACAGCCTTGGCGAAGAGTCGTGCCAGGGTCGTTTTCCCAGTACCGCGTGGGCCAGTCAGAAGATACGCTTGGCCGACACGTCCGAGTTTGAGAGCGTTCGTGAGTGTAGTGACAATATGTTTCTGTCCGACGACATCTGCGAAAGTTTGAGGACGGTATTTTCGATAGAGAGTAGTAGACATAGTTGAGGGATTTTCCATTATCAGTTTTTCATCAGGAATCGGACTTCTCCATTCTAGCATAAAATACACGATTCGGCATCGACGCTTGTCGCCAGTATAATTCGGAAGAGCTGACAAAAAACCCGCCAGCATCGCTCTGCGTTGCACCGCGGGTGGGATGTCCAATACCCTTTCTTATTCCTATTGAAATTACGATTTGAAGACGAAAAATTTGTAGCCGATGAAGTTCCAGATAAGGGAAAAGCCGGTAGCCATAAGTTTGGCGATATTGGCCCAGAGGACTGCGCTCAAACCGAAAAGTGCCGGAATGTAGGTAGTGATGCCGGTGAGGACGAGTCCGTTTATGACGAGTCCGATGACACTGATGATGAAAAATTCTGAAAATTTTACGGATTCTTGTTCTTCTTTCGTTCTGTCTTGGAATGTCCAGCGCTTATTCATAAAATAACTATTGATGACGGCGATGGAGAAGGAAAGACTGTTGAGAAAGAACAATTCTATGCCAGAGGTTATACCGGTGATATAGATCAGAGAATTCAGGATGAAAAAATCAATGCCGGTATTGATACCGCCGACGATGACGAACTTGGTGAATTGTTTGACCAGTTTCGCAAGAGGACTGCGATGAATGACCATTTGAGAAAGAGGAACCTTTTTCGTTGTTTCGACATTCATTATGTTGCTTGAGACGTATTTATAATAAGCGTGTATTGTACCCGTGCTTTTTATGATGCATCTGTCATTCTTATGAAGTTTGTTTTATTTCCTTCTCGATTTCTTCCATATCACGCACCCAGGCATCGAGCATATTTGTATCACTCTGTATGGCAGAGTCGCTCGGTTCGATGATGGAAGTATCAGCGGGAGGAGTGGCATCTTTCAGATCTTTTTTCCAGTGATTGATACTTTCGTTTTCTTCCGTGGCTTTGGAGAGTGCCGCCTGCCAATCTTCACGAGCTCCTTTTTGGATGACATTTTCGATGGCTGCCCAGGTCGCTTCGGGATCTTGCGGTGTCACGATTGCTACTTCATCTCCAGGTGCTGCCTTGAAGTAGGTGATGGATGCCAGAAGAACGCGGTACGGTTTGCCATTCGTCAGCACGTAGTAATTACCGTTTTCATCCTGTGTGACGACAGCGATGGCATGACGGCGATCGATCGGACCGATTTGTTTGTAAAGAAAAGCACCGTTGTCAGTGATAGTGAGCTTGAGCATATCACCTTCTACGAGTTTGGATTTCGAAGCATAATTCGCTGGTACCGGATATTGTTTCCCGTCTGTGCCGAGCATAACTTGGCCATCGAAAGCTCCTTCAATGACTGTACCATCCATCGTATCCAGATCCACTTTGCGCGGACGTCCGGACTTCTTTTTTCCTTCTAGCTGAAGGAGCATCGCTTTCGCACCTTGAATAGTTTTCTCAGCACTCAGAACCATATCACGCAATGCCTGAATCTTCATAAGCTGATCTTCTGCATTGTGTGGCTCTGGATCAGTTTGAGTCGTATTATTTTGAAGCATATTTTTATTTTTTTATCCATTCCAAAAAAAGAAGATATTCTCTGGAAGTATTTTTTGTTTGTATTATTTATAAGTATAGATGATTTCGCGGACAAGTGCAAATATTTTTTACTAGAGAAGTCAGTTGTTCTTTGGGCGCCTGCACAGGAGGAGCAGGGTGAAATGTAAGTACACTGTTTTAGGAACACACATTTGGCGGATGAGTCCGTTGGTATTCTCATTGGTACCACGTTCCCATGAATGATACGGATGAGCGAAGTAAACATCTGTCTCGAGAGACTTGAGTATATCTTTGTGTCCAGCATTTTCAAAACCATTATCGACCGTCAATGTTTTCCGGAGGCGTCTCGGTATTCGACACAAGCGGCGGATAACCGCCCGTGTCGTTTCTTTTCCACTTCCGCTCGAAACCTTTGAAATACAGACGAAGCCACTTGTTCGCTCTACCAACGTATTCAGTCGAACAAGACTTTGTCTGGATACGATAGAATCTCCCTCCCAATGACCAGGGATACTCCGATCACTCACTTCCTCTGGCCTTTCATCTATGGATATTCTCTCTTGGAGAGCCCCTCTTTCTATCACATAGGGAATCTTCTTCGGATGACGTACTTTGTGCCTTCTTCTTAAAAAAGCACGTAAATTGACACCTCTACAAGTACCATACCCACCTCTTCGATACTGAGCATAGATGTATTGGTAGATAGCCTCATGACTGATACGGTAGATTGAGAATTCTACAGAAAGTCTTCCTGCTATCTGTTCTGGAGAGTATCCCTGTCCCAATCTGTTCTGAACGTAGGAACGAATGAAGTCATTCTTCAAACGAGGTCTCTTTCCTCGCGTCATGATTCGAGCAGTGGCTCGTTCTTGTGCCAGACGGGGCGTATACTGACGTCTTGAAGCAGGACAATTCCGCTTCAGTTCTCTGCTGACAGTGCCTGGAGATCGACCGATACTGAGTGCAATACTTCTTAAGGATTTCCCTTCCCACAGACCTTTCTCTATGCTTTCCCGCTCTCCGATATTCAATTGTTGATATGTATGTGCCATACACTTTATCTTATAGTGTTGCACTTACTTATTGAACCTAGGACCCTCGTCCTTGACTTTTATGATAAAAAGGTGTATAATACGACTTCGTTCACTTAACAATAGTATTAGGAGGGCATCATGCTCAAAACAGTCAAGGGATTGGTTGCGAAGATCGTGGCCCTGCTGAAGGATTTTTCGGATGCTTTTTTCAATCTTAAAAAGGGAGAAAGTATACAAGAGAAAAGCAAGAAGGTTGCCAGTACAGCTACCCGGCGGATTATTTATGGGTTCGCTGATTATGGCATTGAGATTCTTGTTCTCTCCACGAACATTGTACTGAAGGCACTTGGAATTTCTCTTCTATATGCTTTCATAGTAATGTGGATTATCAACATTATGGTCGCTGGAATGTTCATGATAATTTATTTCAAGACTGGGCATGATGTATCGCTTGGCGAAGATCTGCGTAGAGGTGTTGATGCTATTCACAAGAAATCACCAATTGCCAGTCGGCTTTTAATGCTTGAGATAATTATTCAGGCATCGGTGTGGTCTGGACCGGAACGAATCGTCATTTTCTTCAAAAAGGAGACTGGCAATACGTTTCGGATGGTAATGGTTGTGCTGTTTTTGACTGCTATTCAGACGATTGTCTGGATGTTCATATACCGATCTGGATACGATTTTGTGAAGTGGTTAGCATAATTGCAGAAGGGGGTTTTCGAACGACATTCGGAAGCCCCTCTTTTTTTGCAAAAAAATGGGATTCCGGGTATTTTATGAGTGAAGAGTGCTTTTTATAAGGGGTTTTTAGTAAAGTATAGATATGAAGAATACTATAATTTCCTTATGGATTGAGTGAAGCAAGATAGCCTAGGAGAAAACGCTTGTGGTTTACGCCAAGATGCTTTATGATAGGTTTGGTGTGGTTCTTTTACACCGTAAGTGGCAATTCCGCCTCTTACAACAATATAGGAGTATAACATGAAAGGTAACAAGGAAAAGTAGCCGCCGAAGAAGATCAGCGTCAAGGTTCTCGCCCAAGGAACCAAGAATGCCAGGTTTTCAAAGTTCGGCAAGGATTCCTGTTGCGGTAGTCGTTACTGACGAGCCACAGGATTTTTTTAACCCATCCGGGAACCCACGTGGTTCCTGGATTTTCTCAAGGGGGAACGAGCAATGAAACTTTGTTGGAGTATGTTTGATATTGTTGAGCAGGCAAGTGGTGGTCATATCATCAGAAACACAATGACAGGGGCTGTAGCCTTCCTCTCTTCTGTCGATTATGGCTCCATCAGCGAAGCTATATCTAATGGCACTCTTGTCGCTACTTCAGATATAGAAGATCTCATCGGAGACAATGGGATACTTGTTGATCGCGAGGAAGACGAGGTAGCTCTCTTTTCCAGAATGTTTTTTGACACAAGGAATAGCGGAACCGATACCTTCACTCTTCATTTTTTACCGACAATAGCGTGTCAACTTTCTTGTAGTTATTGTTTTGAAAATGGAGGTGAAAGAAAAGGGGTTATGAAAGAAAATGTCATGGAAAAGTCAATGGAGTGGCTTAATGAATATTTTTCTGTTCATAACTTGAGATGAATGAAAGTTGTTCTCTTTGGTGGCGAACCGTTGCTTGGAGTCAAGATGATAAAAAAAGCCTTGCCATTGTTCTCTGCCCTGGCAGAAAGGTGTGGTCTTGATTATCGTACGGAACTTGTAACCAACGGAGAATTACTCACTGAAGATGTGGCGAGTTTTCTGTACGGATATTCTTGGAGAAGACTGCGGGTTACTTTGGATGGCCCTAAAGATATTCATGATGGCTTGAGGTTCGGCAACAAGAGAAGGCCGACTTTCGATACTATCATTAGCAACATGCTGATGGTTTTGAGCCAAGAGTATATTGATAAGGTGGATATCCGCATCAACTATAGCCTCCAGACAAGAGATAGAGTTGTCGACTTGCTTGAATATCTCGCTCGTCTTGGCGTGCAAGAAAAACTCAATCTGAGTTTCGGTATCATCATGCCAACGTTAGAAGGATCCATGCAGATTTCTGAGGATGATAGCGCAAATGCGTATGTACTGTTTTGCACTAAGGCCAAGGAGCTTGGTTTCGAGACACCGGTGGAATATACTGTTGGATCGTGGTGCGTTGCAATCGAAAAGCATTCAGTGGTTCTGCAGCCAGATGGATCGTTGCAAAAGTGCATATCAACAGTAGGTAGAAATCAGTACAACTTTTCTGATATTTCTATTCTGCCTGCCGGATACGCAAAAGATACGCGATTCGAGATGTTTAAGAGAACGGAAGACTGCAAGAAAGAAAAGTGCTCCTACATTCCTATTTGCGGGGGTGGTTGCCCATGGGATGCATTGGTTGCGCACGGGGAGCATGGTTTTGGAATGAGATTTTGCCAAAAGAAACTTCTTGATACTATCAATAGAGGTTTGTTACGGTTAAACTATTCATAGCATTTACTCTTTATATCTTACGGCTGTGCCAAACGATACGGCCGTATTTTTTTTATTATTATCTACAATGTTGGGGAATAAACAACGATATGGATATGACACAGGATTTAAAAAATTATACTGATGGATACAAGGATCCCAATCTGTGGAAAGTGTTTGAGACAGAACACTATGTTTTTCACTATGTGAAAAACTCTGTTGCGGAGCGTGAATTAGGGTATATTTCAGAAACTCAAGAAAAAGCGTATGCAAAAATCATAAAGACGCTTGGACTTGAGGATATGCAGAAGAAGACAAAATATTACATCTACCAGTCGAAAACAGATAAGAAGAGATTGATGGGGGACGATGGATTCGCTCAGGCGATTTGGTATGACCATTCAATACATATAGTGTATACGGAAGATATAAAGCCGATAGGGGAACATGAGGATGTACACCTGCTTACG